>Ga0193745_1000017_pt1 | contig 35900 bp, 49 predicted proteins | sample L1a2metaG_FD_145899 | JGI IMG/M metagenome (GOLD analysis project Ga0193745, IMG submission 145899) | Soil microbial communities from a riparian zone of the East river system, Colorado, United States - L1a2 | ecosystem: Environmental > Terrestrial > Soil > Riparian zone | place: USA: East River... | reverse complement strand
TCTAGGCAGTTACGGCCAACCTGCCGGTAGGTACCAGCCAGGATCGCGGGATCTGAGCCATCGGCGCGGACGACAAACGTCTCGGTCCGGCGCCGCGAAGTGCTGCAATGGTCGCACCGGATCGGACCCTCACGCCACGGAGTCAACTCTCCCTCGGCGATTGAAGCGCCTGGTACCTGCCGGATCAAGTTACCGCCCTCGAGCGGCTCGACGCACGCTAGGAAGTCCCAGCCCGCCAACGCGGGGCGGGTGCCAGTGACTTCGACGTCCACCACTTCGATGGCGGTGCCCCCACCAGCAGCGCACCCAGGAGCCTCGCACACCCATCCTCGGAGGGTCAGCGAACCACAAGCGCGGCACTTAGAAACAACGTACGGCTCACCAACGACGGCGAGAGTTGGGGCCACTGGGGCCTCCTGCCCAGACTTCGCCGCCGCACGGCACAAGCGCGTGTGTGCCTTGGCAAGCGCGTCGCGGGCAGCGTCTAGACGATGGGCGGGGAATCCCTGGAGCAGCATGAAAGGAGGTAAAGCAAGTGTCATGCCAGATGTGCCATCGCGCAAGCACGTAATTAATTTAGATGGGTAGAAGGCTACCCGTCTACACGCGTGCACGAACCCGTGGTCCTGAATATACAGGTCTTCCCAAGAGCTCATCGCTTGATCCGCGCCTGAATCTCAACGTCCCCAAGCACGAAGAGCGCCAACGCACGGTGATTTCCTTCGGTGAGGTAGTAACTTCGAAATGGCGTGTGCTTGATCTTGATGCCCTTAGCCTCAAGGGCGTAGATCCCGTCACGGCCCTTATCGACGAGCCATTTGAGTGCTTCACGCTGAGCTGGCCATCCCTCATGCGCCGGCACATTTTTACCCTCGTACGCCTGCTTGACCTTGCTCGCTAGACTGACGAATGGAAGATCCTTAAGCGTACGAAAACCGAAGACGGTACCGAAGCCCCATCTACGACTTCTATGGATTCCGATCTCACGGTAATGCAGGGTAAGACGCGAGAACGGTACCGTAATCACCTCAGACGCAGTCATCTTAGCTATATAGCAGGCGTTCGCCGTTTTTTGGACATGCACGCGCGCTGAGCCTAACGTTGTCCAGCCATGGCCGATATCAAAATCCCTTTCGACGATGACTGCAGCTAACGCGGCAAACGTGGGCATCGTGGTCACCGCGGCCATCGGGGACACGACGGGGATGATGGGGCGACAGGACCAACAGGAGCTACAGGACCAACGGGCACCACAGGATCAACGGGCGCCACGGGGGCAACTGGTGTCACGGGACCGACAGGGGCCACAGGGCCGACAGGAGCCACTGGCTCTACAGGATCGGGGGGCTTTCCCCCGGCCATTGCTGCCGCGCTAGTGAACGCTGACGGAACTTTTCTTTCTCAATTCGGGTTCGCGTCGCTCACGCATCCGGCGACCGGAGAATATTCTTTCTTGTTGACGAACCCGCCCGCCGTGACTAACAACACGATTCCGACCATGACGATCTTGAGCGGAGGAGCGGGCGGACAGATTACATCCTCACGATCGGGGGTTTGGACGTGATCACGTACAACGCGGCCGGAGTCCAAACTGACAGACTCTTCTCGGTGGTTGTTTACGACTTGACCTAACGGTGCTCGATCACGCTTAGCGCATTTTCTTCTAACCCTGCACCGCACAAGACGCGGACCAGCTTCCCGCGGAGCAGCTTCCCGCGGACCAGCTTCCCGCGGAGCAGCTTCCCGCGGAGCAGCTTCCCGCGGAGCAGCTTCCCACGGACCAGCTTCCCACGGACCAGCTTCCCGCGGAGCAGCTTCCCGCGTGAGCTTGACGCTCCCCCTTCCATGGCTAGGATAAACACCATCCTCGCCATGCGCCATCCCCACATCCAAATTCCATCCGCTGCTCCAGAACAAAAAACACGCGTCTTCTCAAACGGATACGCGTGGCGGGAAGGGGACCCCCTAGCGCCAAGTTCACCCGGCATGGAAGGCGAAGAGCGTGATGGGTGGTTTTTCTGGCGAGGGGCCTGGAGAAAAGCGTGAAGCCTCGGGACCTCTATGAGGTTCTCGGAGTTACGCGTGCGGCAACCCCGGCTGACCTGAAGAAGGCCTATCGCCAACTCGCCATCCGGTACCACCCCGACAAGTGCCCGAACGACAAAGGAGCTGAGGATAAATTCAAGGAAGCCGCGAGCGCCTACCAGATCCTGTCCGACGCGGAGAAACGAGACCTCTACGATCGGCATGGGCTCGACGGGATCCGACGTGGTGGAGGAGCTGGTGAAGGAGCTGGTGGACCTGCTCCAGTAGGATTTGAGAGCGTCGAGGCTGTTTTTTCCGCGTTCGGAGACCTGTTCGGTGACTTTTTCTCTGGGCGAATGCGAGATCGTGCCCAAGTACGCGGTGCAGACCTGCGCCTCGAGCTCCCCCTGAAATTTCACGAGGCTGTATGGGGCACGAGTAAAAACGTCAAGATCACACGATCGGTCGGCTGCACGAAGTGCTCGGCGACGGGCAGTGCACGCGGGAAGGTAGATCCCTGTCCGCAGTGCCAAGGCAGAGGTCAAGTCGTTCACACGCAAGGCTTCTTCATGGTGCAGACGACTTGTTCCGGGTGCCTTGGTACCGGCAAGACGGCCAAAGACCCTTGCGGTGACTGCCGCGGCCGAGGACTCAAATCCGAGATTTCAACCTTGGCGTTAGTAGTTCCAGCCGGCATCAGTGATGGACAACAACTCCGCGTCTCTGGCAGGGGTGAGGGATGCCCAGGAGGCACACCCGGTGACTTGTACGTGGTCTTGGCCGTAGAAGAAGATTCACGTTTTCAGCGCGACGGCGACGAAATCACAAGCACGGTGTTGATCAGTTTTGCTACGGCCGCCCTTGGTGGTGAGATCGAAATCAATACGCTCGACGACGGATGCAGCGGAACCGCGATCCTTGAGCTTGCTCCGGGCACACAACCAGACACCATAGCCGTTCGCCGCGGGCAGGGCATCCCGCACCACGATCGCCCCGGACGTGGCGATCACCTAGTTGCATTTAAGATCGAAGTACCCAAGAAGTTGTCAAGTCGCCAGGAGAAAATTCTACGACAGTTCGCAGCGGAATTCGACGAAGACAAACAAGCCAAGAAAAAGACAGGGTGAATGCCTGGGGTACGAGGCATCAAAAATCCTACCTGCTGAGGTTGCTCTCTGAACGACCAAAAGCATCCTCAGAAAGTGGTAGAATGAAGGCCCCATGGCAAAACGCTACTCAGGCAGCCTCCAGATCAGCGTTATCTACGACGATCGGGGTCACTATCGAACGTCGGTGAGCAGTGGCGGCAAGCTGCTCTGGCGAGGCACTGTGAACCCGGCCCCCTCTGGATTCGGTCCAGGTGTTGCCTACGACTCCCCACAAGCCTACGACGAAGTTGCCTCCAGCGTGATCGCGTTCGCGGACGACGAGGTGGGCGGCATCGCTGATGAAGCCGAATACGACGAGGACATGACGGGGTACCTGATCAAACGTTCGCAAGGTCCCAGGGTCAAACGTTCACAAGGCGCTAGTAAAACGTCTAGTTCCCACGCGCGGAAGAAGATCGATCCACACGAGGCAAAACAGCGCTTGGAAGCCGCAGGGATCGACTTCTCACGCGACTTTCATACACTGCCCAGCCGCGAAGTGGATCTCGTCCTGGGAGCAGCGCGCACCGCGGGATACCGCAAGAGCAAGGGTGCACCCGGATCAACGGCACGCATGTACTTCCAGTACCTGAGCCGGCTCGGAACCAATAACCCGGGTGGAGGAGGCCTCAAGCGAGAGGCTACCGTAGTTGTTAGAAAACTCGGCACCCGTTGGCAGCCCGTAAACAGTGGGGGTCACGTTGTGCGTGGAGACGTCTACAACGCGGACGGCGCGGGCTACAGCACGAGGGAAAGTGCCCACGAAGCGGCAACAATGCTGCGTAAACTCGGAGGTCACGGATACTGAACAAAGAGTCGTCTGTCAGGGGATTTACTAGCAGCCGTCAGCCATGAGTAAGAAAAAAACTACACTGGTCCTCGGCTATACCCGCACCGGCCGTGAAGTGCTCCGTCCGACCAGTCACACTCCGGCTTTGGAGGACTTCGTCGGCTGGTCGCGCTGCGATCACATCGACGCCTCACGAATTCTTCAGGAGCACGGAGAGCGCGAGATCGATGAGCAAGCAAGCCGCCGGTGCACTCGTTGGGCGGAGGTGCACCAGGCGACAGCACGATCGTCACGGCACGCGAACATCCGCGGCAGTGCCGAGATCGCTATTTTGTCTAGACGTGGGCGCTGACCCGTTAATCAAACTGTCCTAGCTATCCCATCCGTTACCCGTCAAGATCGTGGAGACGTCGCTCGGCACCGCACCCTCGACACCCGTCTCTTCAAGATCCGCGCTCGGACCGACGCGATGACTACCACCGATCGTCGCCGCATCACCCGCTCCGAGACCCATCGCGATGGCAGTCGGCCGAGCGCGCCGGATCAGGGCCTTTAACTCAACCTGCCGAATGCGCTCCCGCGTCAAGTTGGTTACAACCGCTACCTCCTCTAGGGTCATCGGCCCGCGATCGGAAAGATCGAGGGAGCAGCTCCGATCGACCGGCATCTGCCCCGGCTCCAGGTGTGGAAAATTGAGAATAATTGAACCCGTCTCGGAGACGTCGAGGTAGAGCGAAAACTTGCATGCAGCGAAGACGCACGGCCGCGAGCGGAAGATCACTTCCGCAATTTGGTGACCGCACGAGAGAGGAACCCCCTGAGGGGCCCCATCACGCACCAACTGACATACAGGACACCACCGACAATCCCCGCGTGTCCTAGGGCGCGCGTAAGACTCATCGCCTCCTAGGGCTTGCAGCTCGGACCGGCCGGCCGCCAACTCCACTTGCGTGATCCGACGAACGGCAAACGTTTTCTTGGGAGGGATTCCTCGCCGACGGGCAGACGTTCGGCTCCCGCGCGCCTCAACCGCCTCCTCATCCGCATCATCACCCCCTGCACCGTTATCCTCCTCGAGATCGTTGATCTCCGGTAGTTCAGGGGGTGCTTCACAAAGATCATGACGATCTTGCTGGAAGATCCGCCTTCCTACCCAACCGTGTAGAGCACAGACCTCACGCTTGTCGAGAGCCGACAAGCTCATCGCAGGGTCTGAGACAAGTTTTTTCACCTCCTGCTAAGATCGCGTTATCCTGAGGTGAGGTCAACAGCGCGCGACACCCGTCGAGCACCTTCTGCAGATCCCCTTGCCCGGAATCTCCGCAGTCAGGCGACTAATCCTCGCCGCAAGGCCAGAAATTCGGAGAGCCCGCGCACCAAGGATAAGATCGTACTAGATCCAAATGCAGAAGCGCCTGACTCTATTGCCATCCCTCGCGGCACTGACGGTCGGCCTCACCGGATGCGGCGGCTGTGCGGATGGCGGACCCCGCATAAGCGATCCGCATGACGGGTCGCCTCCACCTTCCCCCACGGAAGGTGGAACCGTCTCACTATCGTGGGCGCTGCACGATCTTGGAGGGCAGCTGATTCAGTGCGATCAAGTCGGTGCGAGCACCGTATCACTGGCCGTGCGCGAGCAAGGTCAGGCAACCGGAGCTGCGGACTCGTTCACGTGCAACAACAGCCCGAGCACGTCGAAGGCACTCCGGTCAGGTACTTACGACGTCTCGTCCGAGCTTCACGCGGGTGACGTACCGCTCGCGTCCGCGCCCGACCAGATCGGTGTGGTGATCGAGGACGGAATGATCACACCCCTCGCACCGATCAAGTTCGCCGTCGATGCACAGGGCAGCCTCGTGCTATCGCTCGCGTCACCGCCAGCGCTTAGCAACTGCAAAGCTCCCATAATGAAGGGAGCAGGGATCAACGGTGTCACGATCACGCTCGTGCAGGCGGGGGGCGGATGCGCGCCGGTGACGTTCATGCGCACCAAAGGAGGGATCACGCTAAGACCCTACACGGTGAGCTGTAGTTCGCCGCCAATTGCCCCGTGCATTGAGAGCGACGAGACGCTCACCGTTCCTAGTCTGACATCAGGGCTGTATATGATCCACATCCGTGGCAAAATCGGAGCGATTGAGTGCTGGAAGAGTGACAGCACCCTGCAAGTACCGGCACGAGGAATGACACTAAGACAAGTGATCAACCTGTCGCTGCAGATGGAAAATGCGCTGTGTCGATAGCAAGCTTAACGGTGGGGGTGCGTGCATTACTAACTACGGATTTAGTCCCTTGGTCCGCCACCAATGCTAATCAGTCGTGGTTCATGAGCGTGTCAAAACAATCGCTCAGCGGCGGTGAGTCTTGTGCGGATCGCACTGGTCGGTCCAGCACTGTCCTGACGGGCTTGCCCAATCACGGAACCTCGACGACCCATCAACCTGACGCTTGCTCCAATACAAGCTGTTTGAACGCACGTACAGCCGCAGAGCCTCCAGCACGCGATCATAGTCGATTCGGTCACCGGCCGAGAGTGCACTGTCACGCGATCGAGCCTCAAGCACATGGATCGTCGCGTCACGCAACCGTGCTTGATCTTCATCGGGCCACCGGGACAGCACCATTCCGTTACCTGGATCACCGTCGCCTCGATTAGCCCCCAAGATCACGTCGAGAGCAGCCCCTTGTTGCCGCAGGTTCTCCGCGTAAGACGCGAGCACGTGTCCACGTGCCACCGTCCGCGCGATAAGCTGCTGCGAGGGACTGAGAGTCCCCCACGTTGCCCGGTTAACAACCATCCATGTAATCAGAAATTGCTGCTGCCAACCCGGCGTGTGCACGAAGCGAACTCCCGCGGTCCCCGGGTTATTCTGTCCCAGGAAAAACTGTGAAACGTCATCCAGAGGTGTAGCGAACTCAAAACCCTGTATGGTCCCAGCAAGCACCGCGTCGACCAGTGATCCGCCGCCAGGCACCGCTTGGATGAACGCGATGTCCTTCGACCTAATGCGCCCATCGGCGATAAGATCATCGCAGGCGCGGACAAGCACATCCTGACCCGGAGGCAAGTAGCGCAGGGTCCATCCGGCCTGGCACAGCCCGGCGAGGCCGATCCCGCGGTGCCCGCGGATGTCACCCATGGGCTCGGGGAAGTATCCTGATAGCTGCTCAGGGCTGCCCACGATCGGAATCGCAACGACGCCGCGACTCCGTAGATCGAGCAGATCTTGGGCAAGATCTAGGCCCGTCTTGGTCCCGCCGTCGATAGACTTCCCGTACAGAAAGCCAATGAACTCGTCGAACGTTGGACCGAACGGCACGCCTGAGTTGTAGACGAATCCCCAAGCTCGATTCAGATCGCTCCCAGAGATATACGCCGCATCGAATCCACCTCCCGATCTCCCAGCTGCTACAGCAGCGATGACATCGGCCGAAAACTGAGCTGGAATCGGCGGCAGCCCGGGAAGACGAACGAACCTGACCTCACTGGATGAACCCAGTGTAGTCTGGCTGACGCGAGAAAGCTCGACAGCAAAGTCATCAGCTGGCGGACCAATGGCGGCGGACGCGGAGAAGCTCCGGTACTGGATGTCGGCACGAGCCGAGTCAAACATCAACATGACAAGAGCGACGACAATCGATCCGACGATGGCAGGCCACTGTACAAATCCCACAAAGCGGGCGAGCTGTTTTTTCATGTTCATCTCCTGAGATCCTTGCTGGTTCAATCTTCGCAATCGAAAAAATTCGTGCACAACTTTCGCGAAAAACATACCACGCCCATGGGTGACAGCCTAACGCCTACGCCGTCGATCTCGGAACTCCGCTACAAGATCTCGAACTGCCCAACGTGGCCACCATGCCAAGGCAAATGGAATCAAGATAAGGGCAACGGCCACCCCCCTGATCATGTCGGCCCCTGTCGCGTTTCGAGGCGCGACATCGCCGCGCTCAACGACATCCTAAGGCGATCCAGAGATCGGACCATGTCACCAATCTCAGTGGGATCGGACGACCTGATGCGGACGTCGAGCACCTCCGGATCGCAACTCATGCTCAGTACATTAGCCCTGTCCGCCAGTACAGACAGCGGCTTGATATAGAGCCCCGACAGCCACAGCGTTACGCCCACGAATACGGCAGCGATGAGGCTGAACAGCAGCACCAGTCCGACGGTCAAATCATGATATTGCTGCACGATGCGATCACGCGCCACGCCGACTCGGAAGCCCCCGAAATGCTTTCCCTTCACATAGATCGGAGCTGCCATGTCCCACGCCATCTCTCCAGTGTCGCGAGGATACGGTTGTGTAAGCGTCGGCGCGTTGGCGTTGCCGAGGTAGCCCGCGGCAGCGATCTGCTCCTCTCCCGTGTACATGCGCTTTGCCCGGGAGTGAATACGATCCCACGCTGCTTTCTCTTCCGTCGCGTCGCCCCGAGGGGGAGAGTCGACACCGCTATGTGAAGTAAGCACCAAGCCTCGCAGGTGGATTCCCGAAGAAAACAGGAAGCCTCCTGCCTTCTTGGTAGCGTCTTGCAACGCGCGTACGCCGTGCGCGTCCGTGTAATCTCCAACTTTCGTATGGTATCTCTTGTCCTCTACATGGAGGGGCTTTCCATCCTCATCGAGGAACGTCATCTCTTCATAGACGGGGTTAATTACCTCGTCCAACGACAGAGCATGGCTGTCGATCGCCGTATCAAGGATGGCCCCGTACGCGGCAGCCCCCTGTAGCGCGGCGGTCTTGGCCTCCTTCAGGACGAGATCCTCAACCACGCGCCCCTCGTGCGTGATGACCATCACAGCGACCATTGCCAGAGATGGAACCACCACGATGGACAAGAGCAAAGACAACCGAACACTCAACCTGTGACGCATACGCTTCATCATATTCTCCTAAAAAAGGGTTAGCCCGCGTTGAGTTCTTCTATGCGCTGCCGCTGTGCCGTTACTGCCCGAAGGGATCTTCGCAAGTTCTTGATTATAGCGATAACGCAACGCTCTTCCCGCACGGTAAAAGGAAGAGTCATCGTAGCCCACGGCGGTCGTTTATTTTTACTGTCGACATGCCAGTTAGCATTCGCCCACAGCGTGCGTAGCGATATACGGCATCCAAGACGGTCAAGTACCGCAATCTCGACACGTAAGGCGGACGCCTCATGGCGGTTGGCCGCGCACGGCGACATCTTGACAAGAAGCGGTTCAAAGGTTGGACCCGAAAATACACGATGGGCGATCTCGTGTGCGAAGGCTTCGATGGTGGCGATCTTACTACCACGCCGTCCGTAGGTGACGGCTCCCACCAGGTCCAAGCTCTCCGCCAAATGGCCAAGCGCCGTCAGAATATCTTCCGAGGTCATAACGCCTCCGCGTTCGGTACGCTGTGCGCTGTCATCCTTCTCCATGTACCAAAGAACAACAGCAGTTCTCATGCCGATTGTATTAGCACTCAAGTACGTAACGAAATTAGCCGGGTAGATCCGCACCCGTCTCTGACTAGACGCGGATCATGCGTAACTTGTGGCGGTTGAAACACGGGTAGTAAATTACCCAGCCAAAAGATTAGCCTGCTCTTGTCCGTACATTCACGCCGTTACCGGACCTTGGGGATGGGCACACGTGATGCACAACCAGAATCCGCCCCATGAGTCATGACCTGTGCCTTTATTCACGTTTCGAGGAGTTCCCGCTCATCGGTAACCCAGACGCCGAGGATCCCGGTCTCGGTCGCCACAAGGTGTTCAGCGGCAACGCTGAAAACGTCGTCAAGTGGTACACGCGACACTGCCTCGATATTGCCGCCGCAATCTTGCACGACAGTTGGATTATGCCTCTCACGTATCCAGTGTACGGTCGACATGTCGCTTGCGATCTCGACGCCTGGACCGCCTGCCAAGACAGTTACTATTCCACACCAGAATGGGCCGACCCGGATCCAGTAGCTAGACACCTCGCGATGGTCGACGCGTTTCTGGCGTTTGCTCCAGAAGCAAAATTCGGAGCTAGCTGATCAACAAGGAGCCGTGTCATGCCCATAAAAGACTTCATGCGCCCAATTGAATACGTCAGCATAGGCAAATACAACCACGCGGATACCCGCGAACGTGGGATCCGACTATACTGCACAGCCTCCTCTGAGACACACGGGCGCGAAAACGCGCGCCACGCCCTCCAAATCTTCGCGCCGTTGCAGCGTCACGACGGCAGCGAAGGTCGGGACTACATGATTGCCACAGCTTCTTTATCGTGTGATGACCTCATCGCGCTTCGCGCGGAAGTCGACGCTGCGATCATGGAAATCAACACGAAGACCCCGATCCCATACAGAAAACTGCCGCGCGAGCATGGTTGACGCGTTCTTGGCGTTCGCGCCAGTGATCAACGGGCTGATCGTGCAGGGCTGGACCGGGACGGAGTCCGCAGTGAATCAAGTCTATCGATGACCAACGCACAAGGAAGAGATCAATGGGCAGCTTCTCTATGACGTGCAGCATCTCGGGCCTCGGCATCAACGGCGGAACGCCGGTCCGGTGCCTGCTGTTGACCCGGTCACCCTACGACGACGACGACCCCCGCAAGGCGTGGATCGTCCGCACGCCTCCGCTGCGTGCGAAGTACAACGACTACGGCTCGATCGAGGACGTGCATCACGATGATCGGAACGTCGCCAAGCTGTGGCTGCGAGGTCTACGCGAGGACGCCGTTGAGAAGGGCCTTGGGGACAACTCATGTCACGACGTTGCCGTCGCCAGAGACATGACTTTCGAGGCGATGCTCGGCGCGATCCAGGAACGACGTCTCGAGGTCATCCAGGACACACGTAGATTCTGGCAGCGTCCGTTGCGCGGCGTGAACGATGCTGGGGGAGCTGAGTGGACGCCCCAGCTCATGAAGCGCGTCGCGGACCTCCTCGAAGTGATGCAGCCAGGCTGCGTTGGGCGCAACGCTGAGGAAGGGAAGTACGTGGTCGACGAGCCGGTGCCTCGCATGGCACGCGTGCGCTTCGGGCGCTATGAGCAGGGAGATCGCCAAACGAAGCTGCACGAAGCACGAACCGCGCTCGCGCGCGCGGGCCTCGCCTGCGTCGTCACGGCTGGGACCGGCCGCTACGCGAACGAGGCCGACCTGCTCGCGTTTCCCGCTCCCCGAGAGGAGGGCACGACCGAGCACGTCAGCGGTCCCCAGTGGGACATGCGGCCAGGTGCCTCCGCGCACGACGACAAGACGCTGCTCGTCGGTCTGGCGATGATCCGTGAAGACGTCTGGCAGGCGATGATCCGATTCCCGCACAACCAGTACATCTCGGACCAGCACCCGCGAGAGATCCAATTCCCGCACGTCTTCAAGAAGGGTGCGTACGGCTCATACGCGTGGCATGATCTCGAGGCGTTCAGGTTCGGCGTGCGCAAGGCGTGGGCTGGGCTTCGTCCGCGGCTGCTCGGTGAGCCCGTGCTCGAGGACGCAGAGATCTTCGATGATGCCACGTCGACTCGGCTCGATGCGTTTATCCTGAAGCATCGCGAGGCCGATGCCGCGAGCCGCGCGGCGTTGCCCGACGAGCAGCGCGCCGCGGAGGACGCGCAACATAGGGAACGCTACGCACGCTGGAAGGCCGAAGAAACGCGGAGGAAGGATCACCCGTTCTTCGGGGACTTCCGCATCACGACGGTGCATCACGATCGCATGCACGATCTGCCCGGCGCGTGGGCTTTCTTCGACTCCACCCCGGGGGTCATCGGCATCGCCGACCACTTCTCGATGCTCCTGGCCGACAAGCGTGACGCGTGGGATGGACTCCTCGATGGGGTCGCGGAGCTCACGGCGGTGCGCCATGCGCTCAGCCGCGTTGGCGTGGTTCTCCGGCCCGCGGCGTCCACTAGCCCGCAGTGCCCCGAGTGGAGCGAGCTGACGCGGTTCGCGCGCATGACGCTCGCGATCGCCGAGGAGCAGGGCAGGGAGCAGGATCAAGACAGCATCGCGCCGTCCGCTCTCGCAGAGATCGCTGACGATCAGGCCACCGCATCGAAGTGATGGACGCGATCGGGGAGGATGAGGATGGTGACGAAGACCCTGCGACACCATGGTGTTCAGAGGTAACACCGGTGCCTTCGTGGAGTGGTACGCTCGGTACTGTCGGGATCTTGGAGTCCTGAGTTGGTTCCTGGTAATCGCACCATCAGGACAAAGCTCTATGTGCCCACCGCGCGATCGGTCGAAGACGGTACCTCACGCTAACGGAACGTGTCCGACGCGTCTTACACAGCGTCTTACACAGCGTCTTACACAGCCGCGGGAACGCACGGCGTTGATAGAAGCAGTTCGATTTGAGAGATAGCAACACCAACCTGCACAATATGTGTAGACGGTCGGATCGTTGTCATATGGCCAGGAGACGAACTGTTCATCAAGTAATACGGGGCTCCGGGAATCAGTCCTCCTCCGATCGGAGTAGGGCCGTCAAGGACGGCGTCCCAATGCCCTGAGTCTAATAATACGACCCCGCCGTATTGCACAATGGCGAGCACACCCAGTGCAATGTCGTATCTGACCAGGATTCCCATCACGTGATCTTTCCCCGCCACGTCACTGGACGCCGGGGCTATCACGTGCTTGCCATTAGAACCAAGGACAGGACTGAAGAATATTGCTGATCCAACGAGGGGCTCGGGCACTGTATCGAAGTTCCGATCAACGTTCGTGGACATGGTGACGGATCCCAAATTCTTTACTGGCGGGGACGGGCATACGAGCATGCTGGTGCTGGACAGCCCTATCCCAACGCGCGTTCGATTGATGGCAGGAAGGTTGATGGTCTCATTTGATAGGATCCCGCCTGTCTCAGGATTAACAATCCCTCCTAGCATGGGGAACACGTTTAAGAAGTAGGTCATTCCGATGGTTAGCGGGGGCTTTGTTGGAGGATTGTTAGAGCTTGTCTTACCCATGATAAAAGCCCACAGCTCGGCAGGCAAGGTCAATATGCCAGAAGTCCGAACTAGGATCGTATCATCCTGATTGATTGCAGCAACCATCCCGATCACCGTGCTTTGGAGCTCAATCTCGGAAGCATAGGCATGCTGAACGGTAGGTAAAACGTCAGATTGCGATTCAGGCGAAATCATCACACACGACCCAAGAAGCGGGATGGGCTCTGGACTCCGGAGCACAGCCAGAAATGTTCCGTCATCGAGTCCAGTTGGACTGCCAGAAGGTCCGGTTGGTCCTGTAACGGTAGACGCGCTGCCCGTGGATCCTGTGGGACCCGTCAGACCTGTGGCTCCGATAGGACCGCCAGAAGGCCCGGTGGGACCTGTTACGGTCGAGGAGCCGCCTACGGCTCCGGTGGAACCAGTCGGACCAGTGAGACCAGCAGGTCCAGTTGGTCCGATGGGGCCATCGGAAGGTCCAGTTGGTCCTGTGACGGTAGACGGGCTGCCTGTCGCTCCGGTGGAGCCCGTTGGCCCGAGGATCCCGGTCGATCCGGTCGGACCTCCAGAAGGTCCGGTAGGTCCGGTGACAGTAGACGCTAGGCCTGTGGATCCTGTGGGCCCCGTAGGTCCGACGGGTCCTGTAGCACCATCGGATCCTGGGGCCCCATCGGATCCTTCATGACGCTGGCCCCCTCTCGGGACTTGCGGACCTACGGGGCTCGTTTTAATGTCTGACATGCGGGATCTTACGCATGCGAACACATCACTTCAAGCTCCCAGCGAGATCTCTGCGACGAGATCTCCACGTCACGAATCTGATTTACACGATTTTCTCTTATCTCTCACGAGATCGAGTCATCGACACATTCCTGATCCGGCACGGCGCCCGACCTCACGCCAACCCCGCACCCTAGACACTGGAACTCCAAGACGCCGACCCACGATCTCGTCACTTTCAGGGACACCGTAAACGCGACGACAGAAATCTAGCGAGGGCTGTCCAGATTGCAGCACGTGTGGAAAATCGACCGCTAGCTGATCGAGTGGTGAGCGGCGCGTTGCGTCGATCTCCATCATGAAGGACAACATTTTAGTCGATCTCCCTAGTAGGGTTGCAGCTTTAGCACGGGCGGGCGAAGACGCGAATGAGGCGGAAGCATGTCCGACTCGAGAGCTTGGAGATCGATCCAACGTTGGACAAGATCGTTCTCCGAGATTCCGCCATCGCGGATCTGCTGCTCGATTCGTTCGGGCACGACCCCATAGGTGTCGAGATGCCGAGCTCATCGAGAAAGTCTTCAATGTTATCGGACATGTTGTCCTCCTTGCAATTCGGATGACGATGTAGACAGGCTGCCCACGACGTGTCACGGGCTCAAGCTACACGAGAGGGTAGCCACTTCTCACCAGCGGCCCCCTGAAGTCCATCATCTACGACGACCGATCCTCCGAATCATGCGAAGGCGGCGACCTTCAGGCCGTAGCATCCAGCGCAGGGCCTCGATGCACAAAATCACGATCAAAGCCCCGCCAATTAAAAGACACGCCACCGCGATCACAGATCGGCTGTCTCAGCGAAAGCCAGTAAGATCGCGCCGCCTTCTAGGACCTTGCAATTCGCAACCGAACACGTTGCGTGACGAGCCTTGCGAAACGCTTCGGCAAACTCAGCCAGCGAAACTTTCGTCCGACGTTGAGCAGAGTCGTGCTTGTCCTTGAGCGCGAAAATGAGAACATCGTCGATCATCGACGCGTCCACAGTCTCTCTATGCTTATCTGCTGACATGGAGCCTCCTAATTAGTTGCAGGTGTCTGTGCGCCCTTGTCGATCTCAATCTTCACGCTTCGCATATGAGCGTCGTACTCGACAATAAGCTCCACTTCGCGCTCTGTCGTCGTCCCCTTGACATAAGCGTACTGGAGAGATCCGTCAAAGCGCCGTCGCTGTCGCTCCCAGCCCAGCTCGCGAATCGCGCGGCCAAAACGGGTAATCTGGTCCTGGTTGGCCTTACCGGGCTCGATCCCACAGATCAGATACGCGTCGGACACGCGCAACTTTCCCGTGCGTGCGCCAAGTGCACGATGGAGTAAGTCGATGATCGGATCATCACCAGTGAGTCTAGCCTCCTGCTCGAGGGATGCAGCCTCGTAGAGGCGCGGATCAAGACGAATAGACTCGCCTAAGGCCTCGGCCTCCGCGGCCTCCGCCCAAAGCTGATCGCGGTCAGCACGTAACCGCGCGAGATCGAAACGCTGTACGCGCACCGGCCAAAAGCGGCGGTTGCCCGTCGCGTCGCGAAGATAGCCTTCCGTCTCGTTCGTGGTCCCGATGATCACGAACTGGCGCGCTACGCGCTTGTTCTTGTGCCCGTACGCCATACGGGCCTCGTCGCGCTGCCGCGACAGACACGCCTTGAGCGCGGCAACGTCACCCCGCCCCATGCCTTTCAGTTCACCGGCCTCGACGATCCACTTGCCAGCCGTCGACTCCATAAACCGCCGCGTGTCCGATCCTAGGGGCAGATCGTCGGTGAACCAGTCGTCGTTGAACGCAAGAATACGTAAAGCCGACGACTTTTCAGTACCCTGAAGAGGGGTTTCAAGGATCAACATCTCATCGTATTTGGCTCCAGGCTGACGGATTCGACGACACGCCGCAACGAGAACGATTCGTGATACCGCACGTACGTACGGAGTGTCAGGAGCGCCCGCGTAGTCGATTAGCCAGCGCTCGATCCGCGGCTCTTGGTCCCAGGCCAGCGAACTCAAAGTGTCACGGACCGGATGGAATCGGTTACGCCACGCGATGTTGCTCGTGACGTCGGCGAACAACTCACGCCCAGGCAGGAAGCGCCACGTGGCATCGATCTTCAAACGTAGGTTGCGAAGGGCCGCATCATCGAAGCGCGGACCGTAGCCTGTCAACCCTTCGACGATCTCGTCCCCCGAGAACTCGTCGTAACGGAGTTGCACGTTTAGCTTCCGGATCGCGACCTCGATGTTCCACTGCGTGTTGTAAGGATGCCCTGCTTTGTCTCGAAGAAAATCTGCCTCATCTCCCCCCGTACTCTCACCACCGCCTCCGCCAGCCCCACCACCCCCGCTGCCATCGCGCGGCAGGGTCGTCATTGGCTGGTCGGCCGCCCACTGGGCGATCTTCCTGACCTCCGCGTCAGACTTGGGCGGGTTGCAGCGCGCTTTATTCGCGGCAAGGAGCGCCGTTTCGATCTCGCCGTACCCACTACCACGGAAGCGCATCGCCCCGGCTAGGCTCTTGAGCATCGCGTGGCGTTGGCCAGGATCTACTACGCCAGTCGAATCGACACGCAGACTATCGGCGATCGACGGAGCATCCGGCGGAGCGATTGCCAGGATCGCCTCTACATCAAGTGCGATTCCGTCATGCGTCTCGAAGTAATAATTTTCTGCGTCCTTGGGACGACTTGGCAAATAATACAGTCTGTTGGCATCACAAGTCGAAGGGTCTGCGGGCTGTTTCAGGAAAGCCATTGCCGTTGGCCAGAACCGCGGCCACTCGTCACGCATGACTGCCCGAGACAGCGGGACGATCGCGCGTACGCAACGATCAACGCGCGACGGACAGTCCTGGCCGTGCAGCGCGCCAGGCTCGCTGCCGCAGGTGCAAAGCGCACCGTCACCCGGGCGATCGCTGTGGCTAGCATGGAGGACACGCTGATACGTCACGAGCGGAGCCAGTGCCTCGCTCAACTGCTTGTCGGATAAATGATCTAAATCGACGACAAGAAGCGAAATCTCCTCGACGAACTGCTTCTGACGCGGTGTCCCTGGCGGATAGACGGCCGGCGACCATGCCGTGCCGTTCTTGTGCACACACATGTTATGCTTGCAATTTGCAACCAGGCACGTTGTGCGGCGAATCTTGCGAAATGCCTCGACGAACTTCGCCCACGAAACCTTCGTCCGCCGTGGGGCGGAGTCGTGCTTGTCTTTGAGAGCGGAGATAAGAACATCGTCGATCACCGACCGGCAACCTCCCGAGAGCCTATTTTCTCGGCGAGCATTCGCGGCAGCTCGGCGAGGTCATCCTCTGCAAGGATTCCACGCGCGTTCGCGCGGTGATCTGCCGACGTCGTGCGAGCTACAACACGCGCGGCGACATCACCGTCGAACAATAGCCACTGTCTCTCGGCACGCACCTCCAGTAGGAGCAACGTAGATCCCGGCGCGTACTTCCAGCGGCGATATAGCCAAACGCGCTGTTGGGGGGTATAATGTTTGATCCGAACGCAGCTATCTGCCCGAGCCGGCCATTCCGCGATGGTTTTCAGCTCGATCCATCGTCCATCGCAAAGATTTACATCCGGCGTGCCAGGATGGATCGGGTTCTCGACGCGCACCGGGTCAAGTTTAGCAGCGAACAGCACCGGCCGGACTTTACGCCACATGGGACCTTCGAATCTCACGTAGTCCTTCCCACAGGGTGCTCCACGGCACGCGTGGCCGGCAACCGGAAGCCCACCGGGGTGGCGATCTGGGGCGCCTTGAGCTCACGAGAGGAAGCCTCGCGAAGGATCTCGGCAACGGCCTCCAACGTGCTCATGACCCCGCCACCATGCCGATCCGAACGATCGCTTCAATTGCTGCGACGATTCTCGCTGTGTCGATCGGTGTCCCCAAAAGAACGTTGTCCTTGCGAACACGTGAGAGAATCCCGCACACATCCGCGTGTCCCAATTTGGGATTGAACAACACGTCCGAGTGTACCAATCTGGGATTGGACAGTGCGCCGTAGATCGCGGCGAAGTCTAACGAAGGCACATCGGATAGAGCTCGGAGTACCAGACTGGTCAGTTCATCCTGTGATGGAATCTCAAAAGTGATAACCTCATCAAACCTTCGAAATAGCGCCCGATCTAGCATTTGCGCGTAGTTGGTCGCTGCCACAATCATACTGTCAGAACGATCATCCTCGATGAACTGAAGTAGCGAGTTGACCACACGCCTCATCTCTGCACTTGCCGACGTACCGTCGCTGGATGCCCCCCGATCTGCTCCAATTGCATCAAATTCATCGAACAAGTACACGGCGGGCAACGCACGCACGTGCTCAAAAACTTGAGCAAGCTTGCCGGACGTCTCTCCCAAATGGGACTGGATCACGCCGTGCAGTTCAACTCGAAACATCGGCAGCGCGACAGCCCGCGCTATCGCACCCGCCGCCATGGTTTTACCCACGCCCGGAACTCCCGTAAAGAGGAGCTTGCGGGCGGGATGCAACCCCAACGCCAGGAGTTCATTTTTTCGTTCGTGCTCTAGCACGACGCGATCGAGTCGATCGCGAACACCCGGGGCAAGCACCATCGCGTCCAACGACGCTAGCTCCGACGGCACGGAAAGCAGACCAGTAGCACTGGGCAACGGTACGAAGCTGGTCGCTTGTTGGTTCACTAGAGCACGCAACTGGTCCGCACCGCGCTCAGATCGCGACGCGAGATGGGCCGCGATCTGAAGCGTGACCGCGCGGAAACGCGAGTGGTCGCGTTTTACGTGAGCATCTACGAGGGCTGTTACCTGGACGAGAGACGTCATTTGTAATCACCGTCGACACAAGTTACACACTCCGAGAACCGTTTATCTGCGGGACCCTCAGGGCACAGGATCACCTCGCCATGAAAATCGGTTACAGGCTTACCATCAAGCAGATCAAGTGCTGCCTGCAGGTTCTCGCGCGACAGCCTGATCGTGGCCCGCGGCCATGGGCCAGACTCCTCAATTTGGCACAAACAAGTATCGACCTGAACAAGCTTGTTTCCTGACGCGCAGGTAACCAGCGCGATCTCTAGGAGAGGCCCATCGTACCAATCAAGCACGATTCCTGGGCCGACTACAGCCTCCCTCACGAGCAACCTCTTACCGCGAGGATCAGGAGGATCCCACAGATGATCAGAAGCTCTACTAGTAAACACCACGCGAGCAATCCGCGCCAGATCGATGAGACGCCTCGTCCTCGGGCCACCTCAGCACCCTCCGAGTTGTCACCCTCTTGTCGGGCATGACACGAAGGACAACGCAGACACTCTCCGATGAGTGTCATCGAGCAGTCCACACAAGACGAGATCTTGGACGAAAGTAACGGTGTGCTCACAACTTCCTCCTCTTATTCTGCTTGAATTTTCTCTTATGCTGCGACGGCAAAACAAGCAGAGCAATCTCAATCGTGAGCCGCGTGTAGTGGGTGCGAAGGAAGTCGACGGTCACCGCCCGCTCCCCACGGCACCGACAGTCAATACAGCATCCCGTAAACCTCTCCCAGGGGCAAGAAGCAAGCTCCTTACCAGTCCGCCCCTTCAACAAAGCAAGCCGAGAAATCGCGGCGCGCTTGATCGCATCGATCAATTTATTCCACGCAGCCTCCGATGCACGCGCTTGGCACACGGCCGATGAATCCACGAGCCGCGGAACACCTGTGGGGATTCGAAAACACCGCCTGCGATCGCGCGATGAAGAAAGAGGCTTCGGCTTCAGGATGTTATCCGGAAACAACGTCACTTGAGGATCTTCCTCGCCACTTCAACGAAACGCCGAAGTTCTGCCGGAGAGAGCCAAGCACCCGCAGGAACTTCGCCACTACCGCCGATTGCTACAAGAGTCGGAGCGTGCTTTCCGAAGCCCTCGATTACGACTCGACGGCCTCCCAGAGCACGAAGTGTACGACGTGTCGTAGGACGGAACTTCGATGGCACGGACTGACTCACGCGACAGCTTCCAAGGTGGACTCGCAATATCGATGAATCGCGTAGAAAGAGTGTATTTTCAACTCTCTCATCAGACCTAGCACAGAATTTCTACGCTTCTGCCTCCACCACCCAGGGCGGTCCGGATCTTCCTGATCCCACAGCATACGACGTGCGTCCGCGAAGCTCATGCCAAGTCGGTGCTCCTCGTACGTGCAGCCACACACACACCGCGAAGGTGTACGACGGCTAGCCATGATGTCCCCCCTTCGGATCTACGCTCATGCCCTCAAACGCAAGTCCTGCGAAACTCGCGCGGAACGCAGGCTCATTAACAATCGTGATCTTCACACGGTACGTCGAGTGACGAGGCGTAGCGTCGTTCTCAGCGCGCACAAGCACCTCGATCCCGTTGTGAGGCAGAAGCCCCTTGCGGAACTGTCGTCCGGCCCACGCGCGAGCAGCATCGAGCATGGAGACGCTGGAGATTTTCTCCAGGCACTCCGGCGGCATCGGAGACCACACACGCCACGTCGGGACCGTCATCGAGATCCTCTAACGTGCGTGGTGATATAAGGCAAGCAGTTTGGATCAATCACCATTCGCTCGAAAACCAATCCCCGATACGGGCATCAGACAGTTTGATGACTCCGCGCTCATCCTCGGCATGGCAGCGCTGCTTCAGAGCAGTCTGTTCAGCTGACAACTCTGTCCATGTGCACGCGAGGCCAAATTCACAAGAGGTTGTACTCATCAATTGCTGTGCACTCTCCAGACTTGCAGCGACAACCAGGTAGTAGATCCCGTCGTCGGAAAGCTGGAAAAAGTGTTTTTCTGTCACGGTACAACCTCTATCGTCACGAGCTGGTAGAGGCATGTCTCGATGAGAGCGCGTGACAATGAATCGAGATGATCAAGGAGTTCGCGGTCCGGCAGCGCTTCGATTGCACAGCGAAGGTTAGACGACGCCTCGTCATTATCACAAGCTGCTATCAGGAGAATCTTGGCCTCGGCAAGCCTCATGAGACGCCCTGACCAAAAGGCTCGTCTAGTCCATCTTCCGGTTGCGCTTTTACTGGGCGGGGATAGCGCTTGGCGATCCAATCGTTGAACTGTCCGTGCCGCTCAAACGCGGCACGGCAGATATCCTTTACGTGCGGCGGAAAATCTTTGGACAGTAGCCATCGGAGGAAACCGCCATCAACCTGATCAACCTGAACCCCCTTGTACTTTCCAAACCCGAAGACCACTGCACCACTGGCGTCCCGCTGAATGTGGGACGAAGGACCTAACCACGAGGAACGCGTCGGGAATGGATCAGAGATCGCCGCGATCTCCAACCACGCCTTGTCAGCCAGTCCGAACACTCCCAGCATCGAGGTCAATACGCTGGCCGTCGCGGCTACGTCCGTACGGGCCTGGTGTGCATCTGTCATAGGCACCCCGCAAAACTTCGCGTGTGCCGCGACGAGAGTGCGTGGCTCCACGTGGTGCCAGAGCCGCAGAACGTCCACGATCAACTTTCTTGACAGGTCCAGGGGCGGAAAACCCGCGCGCGCCAGCTCGGCCTGGAGCATGTCGAGATCAAACGCGATGTTGTAGCCAACGATCATGTCTGCCGCCTCAAACAGCGGAATAAATTCCGGGGCAACAGCGCTGAACATCGGACAGTCCGCAAGATCTTCCGCGGTGATGCCATGCACCACGATCGCCTCGGGATGAATGGCAACGGACGGTTTGATCCGCCACGTAGTCACTTCCGCGTCTGCCCCCAGATCGTGCTGAAGGCCCAGCTCGATAATCTGATCCGTCCCCCGCTCTTTGCCGGTGGACTCGACGTCAAATACAACGATGCGTGTCACGGCGCATCTCCTCCCATCCCCAACAGCGACCGCTGGACTGGTCCCAGTGCAGCTTCTCGAGCAATTTGGTAAAGGGCTTCCCACAAATCGGTCGAATGAGCGCCGCATGGCACAGCTTCAGTAACATTGTGCAGCGTTCGCCAAAACACCGCCGACCGCTTTGGCCATGAGTCTGACCACGCCCGAACGTGCTCGGACCGATCATCGACAAAAACGTTCGCCTCGTAGGCGCTCTTGTCCGCCGCATGGTGCACTACGTCGATCCCAAAATGCAGTGCCAGCCACGCCGAGCGCTCCTCACGCCACCAAGGATTGGAGTCCCACGGACTCGTCACACAGCACACATCCCCCAACTCGCGCAAACGGCGGACGCCTTGCCTGGCCAGGGGGTACGGGGCGAGTGAAGCGGCGAACCCTCGCCGCTTGCTGATCGCTGATGAGTAGGCTGCCGCTTCACGCGCAGAAAGTCCAAGAGCCCGGACAACGTCAAACTGAGTTACGGCTGCGAGAGCATGACGACGCCCGGTGACTTCCTCGACAACCCGAAGCAGCCCCGAGCAGCAGTCCGCTAGTACTCCATCACAGTCGAGAGCGATCAGCAGTCTCTTCATGGGGAGGTGCCCTTGACGGCAGTCCGCGACCTCTCAGAGCGTTCTTTGATCAGCACACGAAGGCAGATCGAAGCACGTATCTGCTCAATGCATAGTTGCTGCACGTCGTACAGGTACCAGCGTATGGACCAAGCAGGAAAATTATCCACTGTCAGCTTAGTCGTGATGCCAACACCGCACTCGTCTAGTTCATTCATGAGATAAACACAACCGTCGAGCAGCTCTTGATATGCATCGATCAGATGGTCTCGTCCGTTACCGGCCGTCAGCGGAGTGCCGTACCGTACGCGTCCCACGGCATCGCGCGCCCGCATGTCCGTCAACACGAGCGCGATTGCATCTTCTGCATTGCCTAATACGACGTAGGAACTGTCAAGCTGCAGTTGCTCAACATACGAGATAACAAGCTCCCACGTGGGGCGGCGGTTCGCGATGGGCGGAGGCTGATCAACGATCAAGGCGGCATCGACTTTTGTCGCGCCGCCTCCTGCCCAGCGGATCGGTTCTTGGCCCCCATACCTCAATCTCGCAGCACGCTCTCGCTCCATGAGAGCCGCGCACTCAAGCGCTTCTTCGATCTGCGCGTCTCCTGTGACGTTCTTGCCCAAACGGAGGCGCGCCGCAACCCAAGCACGGATCGCGACAGGAGCTGCAGGATCGCGAGCCAAGAGGACGAAGAGGCGCTCTCCGTCGTGAGCCTTGTTGAGGCAGGAATTGGTGTCCTCGAGTTCGTCACGCTTGAGCATCTAAGCAGTCTCCTTCATGTCGAATCCCTTCGACAGCACAGCACACTCTTTTACGTATGCAGATTCCAGAGTGAGTATTTAGGTCGAGACCTGCAATACACCACTTCATGTACTGAACCACTTAGACGTCACAGTGCAGAGTTTCTCAAGTTCGCCGTAGCTCCGGCCCTTCTTCACGTCGACTCGCGAAGGCACTCGGAGTCGATACACCTCACACATAACTTCAGCCATGTGACGTGCCCGGTCGTCGTCGTCTTCTGAGTAATCGAACTCGTCGTGTACCGTCAGCTGAAGAGGAAACCCTTCAGCATCAAGCTGGATGAGCGCCTTTTTAGTCTGCCAGGCAGCTGCGTACTGGATAAGCTTGTTTAGAGCTTTGTGCTCATCCTTCAATTTTCCATCGTTCATCAGCTCGAAGCGCACCCGACGGTTATCGATGCCGAGTATATAGCCCTTGGACTGCGCGCTCTTGGTGCAAGCACGCGTCAGTGCTTTGACATACGGTATCCCTCGATCGAAACGATCTATGATTGCCTGCGCTTCTTCCCCAGCTGCTTCATACGTGAAGCCAGTGCGATTGTTCGTCTTCCATATTGTTGGAAGCTTTAGTTTATGGGCCAGCTTCCCGCCACCCATCCCGTAGCAGCGCCCCAAGTAAACTTCCTTGAGCTCATCGCGGAGCTTGCCTAGGTCGGTATCCTTATCACTCTTTACCAGTTCGACGAGCATCTGGTAACAGTCGTAGAGCGGATCGGCGCGTAGCGTGTTGCCTGCAGCATGGGCCCCCGGCAGCTTGCAGATCTCACTGTAGTGAATCGTCCATCGAGGCTCTTGTTGAGAAAAATCTCCAGAGATCCATTCCTTGCCTTCATCGGGCACAAGCACCTTGCGAAAGCGCTTTTGAATATCTTTCGAGCGCTTCATCTGAGCTTGAACGTTAGGGTGTTTTGCTGAACAACGGCCAAAACGGGCACCACTCGAGTCTCCTTCCCCGTCTCCTCCATCCTCGTCTTCGTCCGAAGCTCCGACCAGCTGCTTGAACGTTGGGTTGAGTCGGTTTCCCACGAGGTGTTTGCGAAAGCCGCCCACGTACGTGCTGAGGAGCTTCGCAAACTCACGCCCTGAGATGATTGCCTTGGACACCTCATCCGTTTGCTGTTGGAGCCAAAGCTTTTGGACTGAATACATCTGCTTGCCCGTACCACCGTGGACCTTTTGTGGCACCTCCACTCCATGCTTGCGGAGTGCCTTCGCCACCTCCGTGGCGTTGCTGATGGATCCGATCTTGACGCCGGTCAGGTAGTGGATGTGCTCAAGGCACACATTCAGACGCTCCTTGGCCCAAGCCTCTACGCGATCGAGCTCATCAAGATCAACGCGTAATCCTCGCCGCGTCATACGCACAAGAGCCGGGGTCACTGCAGACTCAAGGTCGTACGTTTCCCGAAGATTCTGCTCCTCAATCTCTTTTTCCTGTGCTCGCAATAGCGCCAGGGGGGCGCGAACGTCGCCGATCGCGTAATTACCTACTGCACCAGCATGGAGACGCCAGAGACCTGTCTTTGGATCGATACCCCAGGCCTTGGCATGCTCCCGGAGCTTGTTCTCGTCCTTACCGACTAACCCGCGCCGCGCGCAGATCGCGTCGAGGCCGTACTTCTTCTGGAGCTCGTCGAGCAAGGGTTCAGCCACCTGTACGTCACGGTGTGCGGAGGCCTTGATGAACTCGACCTTGTTCTCCCACAGGTAGTCGAGATCGTACGGCGCTGAATTAAAAACCATCTCCCCACAAAACGCGGCAGCCTGGTCACGGAGATACGCCCAGACTTGATCCGCGGCCAAATTACCACCCCCCTCGTGGCGGATTGGCAGATAATGCGCGGGCCCGTCCTCGATCGCGAATGCAACGCCGCACACATAACCATCACGGCGAACGCCAGGGCCCAGTGCGTGGAGATGATCGTCACGGCATTCCACGTCCACGCAAACGCGCTTGGCATCGGCCCAGGAGGGCAACTGGGCGACCGGTGTTGCTTTCCACGTAAGAGCTGGCTCCCAGAGCGGAGCCTGAAGCCATCCAGCCGCTTTCTCGGCCTTTGAGGCACTCACGACGGAACTCCATCACGACTCAGCAAGAGGAGAGCCCTAAAACGATGCGTTGCACACTGACCTTCGGCCTCTTTCCTGGCAAGCTCCTCGGTCTGCAAACTAGACCAGTAGTACGGAGGGCTGCTCCAGCCGCAGGAGCACGCGGGAACGAACGCTGACCGGCGGTAGCCAGACGTGTCATCGAGACCAGACTCAACCTCGACGCGCGTTACATGCTCCATTTTGGTAATGGCTTCGTGCTGCCCCTCGAGCATGCCGTTAACGAACATAGCAATCTTATTGCAAGGCTCCGTCTCACGCGCGACGACTTCCTCGAAGTAAGCAGCAAGAGACCTGACGAACTCATCCGACGTTTTAGACCCTGCGATCATAGCGCCATGCGCTAGGATCTCGTCAGCGGACATCTCATTAGACGAGGTCACGCAGTTACCTTCTCCGCGTGACCGTCAGCCGAACCCCACGGCACCTCAGGTACCGCCACACGCAGTAGCTCCCGAGCCCGAGCCCGAGCCAGCGGATTCCATAGAGCCGCGTTACGGCCGCTTGGATGGGGCAGTGAAATGAGTCTTATTCCAAAAGAGCCCACCCGCGACGAAAACGCGACGAGGGGCACCCCGTCGAAAACTAACTTTTCGTACGTCTCGGTAACCTTGCGACCGCACAACACCAGCACGTTCCAAGGCGACGTCGGATTGAGCAACTCGGAGGCTCGAAACTTCGCTTGCTCCTTCGACCAGTCGCCGGTGCAAAGGTTCGCGCGATGGAGGTCCAAGTACTGATCCTCCGAAAGGCCTAGGATCCGACGAAGACGGTGCCCAGAGCATCCTGGCGGATGACAGTAGAGAGCGAATTCTGGATCACTGCCGTATGGATTGCACTCCCCCACCAAAAGGACACGACAGGCAACGGGCGCTGCCACCTCATCTTGCGCGCTCATTGGACAACCACCAGCCGCTTGCTGGCCCTCGAGAAAGCGGTATAGCGCCACTGTCGCGCGTTCGACCTGAACGCGGACGACTCGTCGAACACGACGACGTTTGGCCACTCCGATCCCTGTGATTTGTGTCCAGTAATCGCGTTGCCGAAATCTAATTCAACACACTCACGACGATTGACGGACGCCAGCTCGTCCTCTCGCCCCATGAAGTGGTGCAACCACGTCTCACAATCGACGGTGTCAGAACGCTCTTCATCATCTGCACTCGAGATCCCAATCTGGGCTGTTAACTTTTCAAGGTCCGACACGCAGCGCTCAACCTTCCACTGCGTGCCGTTGAGGATCCCAAGGTCATGATCGTTTCGCAAGCAGATGACACGATCTCCCACGATTGGGGCCAATGAATCAGCGCGACCGAGCAGCCGACGGATCTTATTGTTGCACGCATGCCGCGTTTTATTCCGCCCGACGATCACGATATCTGCCGCGAGTACGAGATCCTGCACGCGCGGATCACCGTAGGGCAAAACTTCGCTGTCCCCGTATTTACCATATGCGAGAGCTTCACCACGACGGGCCTTTTCACAGATCTGACGGATCGGGTTGTCGAGCTCCTGACGCAGAATCTCGTCGAGAAACACGTCAGGCTCACGACTCGTGAAGTATCCGCTGCCGTAAACCGGCGGAAGTTGAGCAGGATCACCAAGCACGAGGAGCTTAGTGCCAAAGGACTCCAGATCTTCGCCGACGCGACGATCGACGAAACTGCATTCGTCGATCACGACAAGCTTGGCATACTTGATCTCACTCTCGAGGTTGAGGGAAAAACGCGGGCCTTTGCGCTTACTATCTTCCTCCGTCTGCTTGAGTTGCTCTACGAGCTTGTCGGCCGTAGCGTGGGCCCCGAGATCGTTTACCGCACGGAGGCGGGCGATCTCATCGCGAAGCTTCGCTACCTGTTCAGCCGATGGTGGATCGCCGGCAGGTCGATAGGCAAGCCGATGGATCGTTGTCGCCCCCACACAGCCTTTCCGTCTCATCACGCTCGCGGCTTTCCCGGAGAAAGCCGCGAACAGTACCCGCCCATCGATCTCTTTCACGATATGCTCGACGCAGGTGCTCTTTCCTGTGCCGCCGTAGCCCGCGAAGTAGAACGTTTGCTTGCTGTGCGGATCTTTGTACCAGCTAAGAACAGAATCCTTCGCGACGGCTTGCTTTGGTGTTAACGACGTGGGCCTCATGCGAGCCCACGCTCTAGGGCCGCCGCGATTCGCTCGGAATGTATCCCATCGATCGGAGAACCGACTGAACCAACGCCACAGAGCGGCACCGTCGAAACGCAAGGCTTACCGACGCGTGCCCCACAGCCAGGGCATACAACGCCGGCTGCTGGGTGTAGATGCGCTGTGCACGCATCTTTGATTGCGGGAGCCACGACTGCAGAAGACTGCTGTGCGAACGAATGCTTCACGCAAACCTCAAGTAAAGCTGAGGCCACAGGAAATAGGAAAATCGGATCTCGCCAACGACCTGTCACGGCAGAAAGACCCGTTTTGGCGTGCAGCGGCCTTCTACGAAGAGAGATCCCTTATAGGGGGACTACCAACGTCTAGAAGATCTGCCCCGCCAAAAACGAACTCAGGCCGCGAGCTTCTCGATCTCAGCAGGCAAAAGCCCACGCTCTAGAAGCTTCTTCTTGAGAAGCTCGATCGTTGCGTTTCGCGAACGCAAAACGCCCTCGAGCAGGGAGCGCTCCTCGGCAGAGCGCCGCTGGAGATCGCGGTACGCCGGGCCGCGCTGTTCGCGCTTGAGTGATTTTCTGGTCTCGGAGTCGTACTTGGACGAATTCACTGGGTCCGTTCCTTTCGTGGTATGTCACGCTACTTTAGAAGTTCCGTCAAGGTCAAGCGTAGAGACTATAAGAGACTGACCAAAAGCAAGAGATCAGAACGGAACGCCGCCCTCCGGATCGACACCATTCTCCTGCTTGGTCGACTCGTACGCCGCCTTCGCGAGGCCCGCGAGTACATCGTCGTGAAGCTTCTTGGCCTCAAGGTACCGCGGATCGCTCTTCGGCAAGAGGGAGTTCTTGAGGTCATCTCCTCCGCACGCAGGCGAGAGAACTGGCACCATGTAAGTCATAGTTCCCTTTGTCTCCATCTCCGAGGTCATCTTCACACGATGTGCGAAGATCGGTACCTGACCTGTACGGAGCTTCTTACCATTGATCGTCGGGGCAAAGTTCCCGATCGCTGAGTTCCAAGCCCGGTAGACCTTGATCTTAGTCGATGTAAACGGAATCATGGCGAAGCCGAGGATCTCGTCGTCCTTGGCACCGTAGAGGATCGCGTAAATTTCGAAGCTCTCCACGAGCTCATGATCAGGCTGCGGCTTACCCTCCTTGTTGGGGATCTGGGGCACCTTCAACTTGCCTATTGCTCGACCTTCATTGCGAACGATAGCGTCAGTAACGATCTTGGCATCCTTGCGGTGCCTCCCACGGAAACCGCCACCGTCGTCACGCCCAATCCACTCGGTCCATGCATGATCTGTAATAGCCGGAACGAAGTAAACCTCGTCATAGACGACGCCCGTCACAGAATTTCGAAAGGTCCCCGCGTAGATCTTCCCTTTACTCTCCACGACTTCTGGAGAGTTCGATTGGAGCAACTCGATGATCGGAAGCTTCCGATCGGACATGTCTTGGTTTTCGAAGCCCTGCCCAGCATCGTCGCCGTAGTCAAAAGCCTCCAGAGCCTGCATCTCTGGGGGAGGTGCCAAGGTTGTCGTGGCCGGTGATGCTGCCGGAGGGGCAGCCACTGGTGACGACGACGCCGTGTTCTTCTTCGAGTCCTTCGTATCTTCCTTCGTTGCCATATAAGTTCGTTCCTTCCTTGTTCATTGATTCGTGGAGCTGCCGAGGCAGATCCAAAGAGCCGTAGTTATCGGACCTATTCACTCACGCACCGTTACTCACGCACCGTTACTTTCTCGAAAGCTTCGCGATCCGCATGTCAAAAAGATTGAACAAATCACGCGGAACGATCCTGCCCTCAGCCACTAGTTCACGCACGAGGGCCCCGAGAGTCGAGGCGTGCACGTCCTTCTTGGACTCAACGGAGAAGCCCTTCCCCCGCAGCTCAACAACCAGATCGTCAGCCCGTGTGTCCTCACCACGATCTAGCGCGACGGAGACCTGGTTTTTGATCACTCCCCCATGTCCATGCTCGACGAGCCAACGTAGCGCGCCCATACGGGCTTCGACCCGCTCGTGACCCGGCAGCGACGCTTTGATCTCGCGCTTGAGCTTGACCTGAATGCCTGAAGCCGTCACGCACGCGTCGAGTCGCATCTTAGCCAGCAGCTCTGGAATGTCCTTGTTCAAGAGTTGCTCCTCGCGCTGCTTGTACTTCTGGAGCTGCTCCTCGAGCTGTTGGCGCTGCGCGGTGAGGCGCTCTGCCGCGAGAGTCAGCTTATCCAACTCGGCAAACGCGCGAGCAACTGCCTCCTGGTCTGGATCACCATCGGTGCCATAATCGAAAGCGTCCTCTGTGTCAGGCATCGGAGCGGAGCCTAGCGAAGCTGAGGGCGATCCGTCAAGCGAAAGCTTTCCTCGATCTGCCTGTACCTTGTTCATGGCTTGGACACCCCACGCCCCGCTGGACGGGCCACAGTGCTTGGACTTGTCCGCGACAGCCGTGAGGGTATAGCGGACATATTCGACCGCATGTCCTTCCAGGTCTTCATAGCTTCCTCTCTAGCCTAGAGACTGCGGGCGAAAGCCTATTACCTGAAGCGCAAATCCGGCAGACACAGTGCCCGAACCTTACGGAACAGCGAATTGACTGGTGCAGCCACCTCAGGACGATGACGAGCCAAATGCAATTAACTACAAAACGGTCTACCGAACTACTGTTCAGTGCCTCTAACAGGTATTTAATCATGCACGCCCGCGATTATACGAAGGAGCCCCACACGGCGCTGAGAGCGGTCCCTTGTGCTCCCCTTCGTGTTGATCAGCCCGCCAACACCATCCGGTGCGACCGTCGAGTGTGATCCGCGAACAACAGGATGCTCCGCGCTGCCGAATCACGTCAAAGGGAGGACTTGCTCCTTGCAAGGTCCGCTCCTCGCAAGGAGAAGATGCCCAGTGTCTTCCACAGCCGGGGCAGAAAACCTGGCAACCATTTGGGTCCAGCATTATCACACTTCCAACCAAGACCTGTAACGGTCTCCGGTAATTTTGTTGGCCACGTCTTGGCACTCCTGCAACGACTTCAGGATCTTCTCGTCCACGGTTCGAGCAGCGACGAGATCATAGTAGCAGACCGCCCCCATACCGCCCCCAACGAGGCGATGGGCGCGGTCTTCACTTTGAAGTCGTTCGATGTACGAGAACGTATTCGAATAGTAGTAGACACTCTTGGCCATAGGTAGCGAAAGCCCCATGCCCATCGACGCCGCCTTCGCGACGCAGAATTTGACCTTGCCTTCCTTGAAACGATCTATCCCCACGTCGCGCGCTCGCTGACTTACTTGCCCGTCGTAACGAGTGCATTTTGGAGGTCCAAGTGCGCGGCAGATCGAATCGACGTCGTGAGTGAAACGCGCCCAGATGATCGCCTGGTGCGGGGTATCTTCAAGCCGCTCTAGGAGAAGGCGCAAACGCGGATTCTTGCCGTCGTCGTCGAAGAACAGCTTGGGCTGATCCGGGTTGTCAGGATCCGGCAGATAACCACAAGCAATCTGCTGTAGACGTAGGATCCGCACGAGGGCGAGCGGTGCGGTGATGAGGGCCCCCGACTCCAACTCGACCATGTACTCCTCGCGAAGACGATCGTAGACGCGCCGCTGCTCGATCGGCAGATCAAAGAGGAGCCGACTATAGAGCTTGGGCGGTAATTCGACACCCGCGTCCTCCTTGGTGAGCCGCGTTGAGATCGGCTCGATCATCGCTTTTAGCTTGTCAAGTTCGCGAAAACCAACGATGACCTCGATCGTACGACCAATCGTCTTTGGTTTAACCGAAGTTGCTACGCGGGACACTTCCTTGATCTCGTCCGCATCCAAGATCTCAGACAGGTCAAGCTGCTCGTACGCGGCGATCCCCTCCTCCGTCGCGTCGTGCGGAACGATCGGCTCGTGGCTGTACTTCCCACGCCCCCCACGATCGTCCTCGCCCCCGACCTGAATCCTCCGCGTTACCGCGAACATCGACTTGAACGCAGTCCACGATCCAAACCCGTGACGAACCCAGAACAACGGATCGAGGAGCTTAAACTGTGCGTAGGCGTCGAGGGCTGAATTACCGATAGGTGTTCCGTTAAGGAGCCTAACGTACGAGGCGAACTGCCGGAGAGCCGCCACCTTCTTGGTGCGAAGAGCTTCTGGATTGCGGACCTTGCTCGCCTCGTCAATCACGAGCAAGAAGCGTGGGAAACGATCCTTGAACTTGATAACAGCAGCTCGTCCACGTGGGGTCATGATTCCCTCGTAGGTTAGGGCGAGCCACGTCAGGTCCTGACGCGCTGGTGCATGAGCGAGTAGCCGCTCGAGAGCCTTGTCCTGACCCTTACCCCGATCGGAGTGCCAGTCCATCCCCCTCCACGACAGGCCAGCATGCCTGGGCAACTCATCACTGATCCAATTGCGATGCACACCGTTCGGAGCCACGACGATCGCACCGTCGATCCGAGTTTCTCGGTAAAGATGCTCCACGGTACGGATCGTTGGAGCGCTCTTGCCGAGGCCTTGCTCGAACAAAACAGCCCACGCCATCACGTCGCGCGTTCGTTCGAATAGATCCTGCTGGTGACGGAAGAGCGGAGGAGGATCCTTGATCACAGTCACGCTCCCTCGGCAGGCAAGCCAGTCGTGCACGGCAGTCGAGTGTACTGCCAACTACCTACTTGACAAGGAGCCTGATATTGCCAGCGCCCCGTAGCAGAGTCCACAGTAGGCCGTCTACAGCCGTTAGGAGCCTTCGCCGCCCGCCGCCTGCATCCACAACAAAGGCACACCGATGGCCGTAACGCCCGGCGTCGATAAATATGCGTCGCGACCTCTTGTGTCATATGACTAGCATTCACCAATGGTATCTAAAGCACTGAAAGCCGCTTGCATTGCCATATGCCTGGAGTGCTCATCAAGGCTGTTGCCCAAAGTTAGAATATGCTGCCTAACAAGCAGGACACGGGCTCGAAACGCTTCATCCGCTGCCAATTCACACGCCGTGCAACGTTCCCAGATCGACGGCTCCGTAATCACCTCCACCGGATCATACTGTGATGAGCGCCCTCCACAGTAAGTTTCGATAGAATGCCCAAGCACGGCACGGATCGGAGCACACCATAAACGACAACCAGACATGCGAATGTAAAGTCGCATCACAGCCTCCTGTATTCTAGTAATTGCAATTACTTGGGAGGAATCTTGCCTGAAGACGTCGGCGCGGAAATGATCGAATCCCCGACACTCTTGAGCAGTGCTTTACGGGCAGCCTCGTCTCCAGCAGTGACGCAGATCGCGTAGATAAGCGATGAAGTCAGGAAGACGATTACCTGACGGGCAGCCTCACGCGGATTGTCACACTGCAGGATCGCCGCGTCGAACAGTTGGTTCGCGAGCTGGTCAGGGCTTAGAGCTTGGACGTTTGGGGGATTCTGCGCCGTCATTGTCTTCACCTTATTCTCAAGTTGGTACGTTTAGTTCAGGGAGCTTAGAGCTCAGGGATCAGAGCTTAGCAACGACGGAAGACCCCCGAATACAGCCACGCCCCGAGGACCGCCTGTGCACACGCAGCCTGGACACGATATCCGGCAGCCCTCGCATATGAGCTTCTTTTCCACGGTGTGTGTGGGACACCAGAACACACGCTGGAAGACACGCCACCCCAGGAACACCGCTGCCGTGTCTAGAGCAGGCAGTAGCGTTTCGTAATCATCATCTTGCATCGGGGATGCAGACGAGCGCTTGAGCTCCAAGGCTTCTGGGCACCCTGACTGATGACAACGAATGCCCCACGATGAGCCTGTAGCGGGAGCTTCATTGAAGCTTACAGATGGATCAGAGGGATTCCTTGAAAGTGCGACCGGTGATACAACATCAACCTGCCCATCTGACCAGGATACGCGGCAGCCGTTCAATGGATCTATCGTTAGCCTGGCATCGATCCCCAAGACACGCAGACCCGCAACCAGAAACACTGCAGCGTCCTCTGAATTGACTGGAACCCTCATCGAGCAAGACCTTCTCTGTGGAGAAGCGCGTCGAGATTACTTGCACTCTTACTAAGGATCTCTTGAACGGGATCATCACCGATAATTTGGGATGTGGGGACGATCTCATCCGCCTGGGATGCGGGGACAACCCCCTCCGCATGAGGGATCTCGCCCACTGAAGTCACGGCAATGCTTTGCCCATCTGCAGACGCTGTGGAAGCAGCTCCCGTGACATCAGCTGCAACCGCTGTGGAAGCAGCTGGTCCGCTAAACACGGTCCCTGGCAAGAGGCCCTTCCATCGGAAGATCTCGAGCAAGAATGCCTGCGCCTCTCGGAATTTACCCTGGAGCAAGTGCACGGGCGTTGGATCGTCGACGTTGTGGACAAGCACATTGGTCATGGACCGCTGCGCTTCATCCAAATGCATCGCAACTTTCCACCACCATGCCCGTTCATGTGGTTGCAGCATCTACGCCTCTACTTTCCTGCCGGCGCACCACAACATCTTCGTAAGCAATCGGAAGAGCGGAGGCATGGCGACCTGCGGATCGACATCTAGGAGAATGTCGAGTTAAACTACGCGGCGTCCGAGATCTGTCTCGATCTCCATGGAGTAAATTTTTATTCATCGATCTTTGCTTTCTTACTAGATAGCGACGGATTCAGGACAAATGGCGAATGAATAGTCGCGAGTGCCGTGCGAAAAGGCGACAGGGTCACCCCCATTTCGACACTGATGAACCCGCAAGTGGTAAGCTCATCGATCTTTGTGAGGATCCCCTCCACAACCAGCTGTGTTTGCTGGAGCCTTTCCTCCGCTATGTCAAGATCCTCCAGTAGCGAAATTACCACGCTTGGCTGTGCAGCAACAATGTAGTCGAGAACCCCCGGCGCACCTGCAAGATCTGGATGTCCATCATGCTGCTGCACATGTCCGCGCAGGACATTCCCATCCCCGCGTAACGTACCAATGCGCCTAAACGAATTGGAGGTCTGAAGGACCCAACGACCTGCCACGGAACCCATAGCCCTGGCTGACTCGCGAAGACGGTTCCTGATTGTTATCTGCGTCTTCATGGCTTCTTACCTTCCAGCTCAAGAGATCCAATCACCTCAAATTTGTGAAACAACGACTTCGGGTTTCCTCCCTGATCTTTCAGAAACTCCCGAGCTTCTTTCATCTGTGCTCGACGCTCATCACGAGCGTGGTGCCACAAGAAAGTCACGTAGGATAGATGAGACGGAGCGCCAGCGCTAACCGGTGCCTCAGTGGTACGAGCGCGCAGCCTCTCGATCAAGCGCTGCTCCGCGCGCCACTGTTTGCTTCGCCCATCGCGAGACTTCTGCTTCCGTAGAGTGATCGCGATTAGCTGCTCAGGGTGGAGGACGTAGTTTGCACGACGGCTGGGCACGATCGTCGTGATGAGATCATCACGATGTGTCGTTAAAGGGTTGCGAGTGCCCACGTTTTGAAGGCTCCCGAACTGCTCGATCGAGTAGCCGACCCAGCATCCCGATCCGAGCTTCTGAGTGCGATGATCTTCCTCAAACAGCCCCCAGCACTTTTGGGCCATATCGCCGCCATTCAGACCTGGAGCATTTAGGAATCCTGTCCCAGGTGCAGGATGCGGATGAGCAGCACGCCGATCAGCTTCGACGAGCACATCGCGACCCCTCGAGCCGTCAAGAAAGGCCCGTGGCTGGTCCGTCGGCTCGGGCCACCACGATTGCCAGTACGACGAGCTGGCATAGTCGAGATCGATCGAAGAACCCCGTGCGCCAGGAGCAAGCGCACACGCGGCGAAACGACGAAGGATCATCGGTGTGCCCCAGTCGGGAGAGGCAGCGCTGTGCATCGCAAGAGCGCGGAGCTTGATTGCTGGACTCACGGTTCTCTCCGCTTAACGACGAATTGGTTATCGTCTCCACGCGCGACGACAAGAAGCACTTCGCGCTCGAGTAACGATCCTCGTGCATACACGTAGCTAAGGGTCCCATCGAAACGTAGCCTTGCGCGGTCCCATCCGAGATCCCGCATCGCCCGCGTAAGGAGCCGCGAACGATGGAAACTCGGTCCTGCGAAGCCCGCCAGCACGAGGGCGTCGGACACCCGCAGCTTGCCGCTCGCCTCACTGAGCAGTGAGCGCAGGCGGTCCATAACCGCCAGGAGGTCGTCAGCATAACTTGCGGGCACGCTTCTTCTTATCAGCTCCGACTTGAGCAGGACAAGCACGATCAGCCAAGATCATGCGAGAACGGCCTGCCGAACGTTAGGACGTCCTAATATCTATTCGTTAGGACATCCTAACTACTCCTGTTAAGACAGTAAGGACACCCTAACAAAGCTGTGAAGCTCTGTCATAAGGTCCAAGAGGGGAACAAGGAACACCCAGGGAGATCAGATCTATTTTTGGGGGTCGACGGCCCAAAACACAATTAGTTTGTTGCAGTTACGCAAGTTGTTGCCGGAGAGATCTGGTCGGCTGATCCCCCCGATCAGCTGATCTCCCCTACCCCTCAGAGAGATCCCAGAGACCCTGTAGTCCTTGCTGGGATGTTTTCTCTACTATAGTACCTCTGTTTATATAGGGGGAACAGGAAGAACAGGCATGAAAGCTATGCTGGTACAGGTGGTTGGCGTGGCACCCTACGAGCACCTCCAAATTGAGTGGGGGATCGCAACTCCAGGCACCCATACCCGACCAGCCCAGCCCAGCGCCCAGCGCCCAGCGCCCAGCGCCCAGCGCCCAGCGCCCAGCGCCCAGCGCCCCGCGCCCAGCGCCCAGCGCCCAGCGCCCAGC
>Ga0193745_1000016_pt1 | contig 38077 bp, 56 predicted proteins | sample L1a2metaG_FD_145899 | JGI IMG/M metagenome (GOLD analysis project Ga0193745, IMG submission 145899) | Soil microbial communities from a riparian zone of the East river system, Colorado, United States - L1a2 | ecosystem: Environmental > Terrestrial > Soil > Riparian zone | place: USA: East River... | reverse complement strand
GGCGTTGGTACTGTTGCTGGTGCTCTAGCGATATCCGGCCCTGCTGGTACAACTGCTGGTGACGTAGTGTATTGGGTTGCCGGTAAGTCGAGCTTTGGCGGACTTTAACAGTCTTTGAAATATACGTGATATGGGAGGGGGAAAATCTTCCCCTCCTTTTTGAGTTGTCTCCAAACTGTCGACAACTTGTCGACGCTTCAATTAGTCGCCCACCGGTGCGACAATTAACAAAGGAATACTATGGCATTAGCCGAAGTTAAAAAAGAAATAAAGAGTAATCTCCCAGTAAAAGGGAAAGACCTGAAATATCAAAGAGATAGAGATAGAGAAATGGTACGCGGTATATTCAGATTTTATGAAGTACCAGGAGGGAATTTGTCATTCTCTTTCCGTAAATACCGTGAAGATGAAATAGAAACATTCTCATTGAATGATGGTGAAATATATACTATTCCTAGAGGAGTGGCTCATCATTTATCAAACAACTGTTGGTATCCGGAATCGGCATATAAGATGGATGAACATGGCAAGCAAGTGGCGATGATATCCAAGAAGAAAAGACGTTGCTCCTTTGATCCATTGGACTTTATGGATATTGATGATTTGAATGATCTGAAGCCGGCAAATATTGATACAGTAACAATACTTAAATAACATTTAGGAGATGTAAATGGATTACCAATGTTATGCATATCCCACGCCGGTATTTGGCCCAGCAATGCGGCTGATATCCTCGATTACTAATAATACTGCCGCCTCCGTTACCACAACCTTTGCTCATGGTTATGTTGATGGAACTATTATTCGTTTTGATATTCCACCGGCTTGCGGCATGCAACAAATTAATCAACTTACATCTCCTATTCTTGTCACCAGCCCAACGACATTTACCGTGGCAATAGACACTACTCAATTCGCTCCCTTTGTGGTTCCTGCGGGATTGGGGCCATTTATAGATGTGTGTCCACAATCTGTACCCATTGGAGAAGAAAATGATACCCTCAAAGCGGCAGTAGTAAATCAGCTTTGATATGTTAAGCTCAAATAAAAAATATTAAGGAGAGCTAATGCCAGGAACATATCCTACCGCCGCACCAGGAACGACACTCGAGGCGATACAAACCAAAGTAAGACGTTTAACTCGTTCACCCTCTGAAGCACAGCTAACTACCGATGATCTTAATAATTATATTAATACTTCTGTTGTTTATGATTTCCCTGAACATTTAAGAACGTTTAATTTACGTACAACGTTTACTTTCTACACCAACCCCTATCAGGATGAATATTTTACTGACAAGGCCCATTTTGGTAATGAGTTAACCAATCCAACAATCATTAACAATCCACTCTATGACTTTCAGAATAAATATTTAACCGTTCATCCACCGGCTTATATCGGGGGGTTTGAAGTATCATATATGCAAGATCGTGAACAGTTCTTTGGAGTATGGCCTAAGATTAACTCGATTCAATCAATCGGATCAGTTGGTGATGGAATTACCGCACAATTCACGGGTGTTATAAACTCACAAAATTCTCCGCTTCCAACGTTATTACAACAACGAGTTGGATTGACGCAACGACAAGTTCTGTTTGATTCTGCTGATACTAACTTGAATGGACTATCTCTTGTTGATGTTCCTGTTCTAAGTACTGCCACGGGAAACTCCACGGTAGTCGGTAACCTTTATGATCCATATTCAGCAGCATACCAAGCAGCATTACTATCGCCACCAACAATTGCATTTGTGGCACCATTTGCTCCAGGAACCGGAGTTATAAACTACGCGACGGGTGCATACACCATTAATTTCACTACTGCGCCCGGAGCGAACTTGCCCATTAACTCACAAACGGTTCCACAAGCATTGGCTCGCCCCGTATCGATACTTTATTATGCAAATCGATTCGTATTACGAAATATTCCCGATCAACCTTACAGAGTCAATTTTGAGGTATATCAGAATCCAGTTCGATTATTACAAACAACTTCTATGCCTGCATTGAACGAATGGTGGCAGTTTATAGCTCTACTTTCGGCGAAAAAAATATTTGAAGATCGTATGGATATGGATTCAGTGCAACTGATTATGCCCGAATTCAGAAATCAAATGAATTTATGCAATAGACGAACCCTGATTCAATATACTAATGACCGAGTTGCAACGATCTACACCGATCAAGTAAGTTCTAACGGTAGCAATGGTTGGAATGGCTGGGGCAATAACTTTTAAGGAGATACAATGGCTTTTCTACCAAACATTCCGCAGAGTACCGACCAACTATCAGTATCTCAAGGGAATATACTCAATAACTTTGTAATCCTTGGCGCTATAGCGGGGAATGCAAATGCTTCAAGCGCATCAATAAATATGGGAGTTGGGGCTGGCTTACCTTCGGGATTCAATTGGATTTATCTGCAACCCCAAGGGGCAACTCCACCAGCTGGTGCTGCATTCACTGCGGGTAATGTGGGACTATATTCGGCCAATAATGCCGCAACAACATTCAATGAACTTTATATAAATAAGACAACAAGCCTTGGAGTAGTTCAAATACCAATGACTGCTGATATACTTGGTGGGACTAATGCAGCTAATGGATGGACATATTTGCCTTCAGGATTAAAGATGGCTTGGGGCCGAGCAACATTGGTTGCTCCTGGGGTATTTACGGTTGTTTATGGAACTGAATTAACAAACTTCCCTGGATTCAGTACTCAAACCAGCGCACCTCAACTGACTCGCATTAGTGCCGGCGCTACTATAACAACAACTCCATTCTTGCAATCATTTACGAATTTACAGTTTGTGGCAAGATCGAGTGCGGCAATTGGTGGAACAGCGGATTTTACATGGTCAGTAATTGGACTATAAGGATATACAATGCCCTTTGATAGATTTCTTATTTCTCCCATAAACACCGGTCTACAGACGGACACCAAGCCATGGCAAGTTTTGGATGACGCGTTCACCTACCTACAGAATGCATATGTATTTCGTGGCCGTGTGAGAAAGAGATTTGGATCTCTCTTGATGGGTACGACTCCATTACAATCTCAATTGCGTATTAGTTTAGGCGCCAATACGAATGCCGCTATTGCTTTGCCTGCCAATACTGCCGCGCATACGCCACAGCTTGCCTTGGGGCAATTATTCTCCTTGGGTGCCGATACATTTGAAGTATTTCAATTAGGGGCTGGTGTTTCCACATTATCCACCAACGTTGGAGTAACAGCGGTGATTGATAGCGTAGCAACTCCCAATACTATTACGTTTACTGGTGGCGCATTAGTGACAGTATTTTGGTATCCATCTTTGCCTGTAATGGGAATAACTCAGTATGAATCAGGTGCAGTCAATAATCATCCCACCTATGCTTTCGATACGGAGTTTGCTTATACATTCACCGGATCTCCTGGAGCATGGACAAGATCAGGAACGGCCGTTTGGAAAGGAAGTAATCTTAATTATTTCTGGACATCAAATTGGCAAGGTATTCCTGGTACTGTAGTGATGTTTGTTACTAACTTCAATGCTACCGTTCCAGCACCTGGTGCTACAGATGATCCTATTTGGTATTTTGATGGAACAACGTGGACTGCTGCTTCCGGGGCTAATGCATTTTATTTCCTTCCTGCCGGAGGTGCAATTCATACGGGTGCTTTTGTTTCAACAGCTCGTATTATAGTTCCTTTCAGAAATAGATTAGTTTTGCTTAATACCGTTGAAAATGATGGTGCTGGAGTTACGAGTGCTCATGTGCAACGCGCTCGATATAGTTTTAACGGTTCACCATTTGCTCGTAATGCTTGGTATGAACCAAATCAGTTTGATAGTTCTGGAGGCGTAATTAATCAAAATAATATCGCAGCCGGTAGTTCATTCGTTGATGCTTCAACGGAAGAGCAAATTATATCTGCTGAGTTTATAAAAGATCGGCTCATAGTTTACTTTGAACGTTCCACATGGGAATTGGCTTATACGGGTTATGAGATAGAGCCTTTTGTATGGAATAAATTAAATACAGAACTTGGTAGTCAGTCAACATTCTCAACCATCCCATTCGACAAAGAAGTATTGACTATTGGAAATACAGGAGTTCATGGTTGTAATGGATCAAACGTGGTTCGTATTGATGATAAAATACCTGACGAGATATTCGAATTTGAATCTAAAGCTAATGGTAATTTGCGTACGGTAGGTATTCGAGATTATTACGGTGAACTTGCTATATGGACGTTTGTTTCAGATTTAGAAGAACCCACACAAACATTCCCTAACCAATTATTGATATACAACTATAAGAATGAATCATGGGCATTATTTGATGATTGTTTTACTTTTTGGGGATATTTTGAACAGCAATCGGATACTACCTGGGCATCAACAGTTCCGCAGACATGGGAGCAAGCTAATTATACTTGGAACTTTGGCGTAATTCAGTCTAATCAAAGGCAAATTATTGGCGGAAACCAACAGGGATATGTATTAAGACTCTCTAATGATTCATCGCGTAATGCAGCGGGAATGAATATTACTAATATGTCCTTTGCGGTCACGGGAATAGTTACTCTTAAAATATACAATCATAATCTCAGTGCAACACCGTCCGAGTTTCCCGCAGATCAAGACTTTATTTACTTCGAGAATATTGTAGCCGATGCAACAACAATGGCATTCATGAATAACACAATATTCCCTGTATTTTCAGTGGTGGATGCAAATACCATTACGGTTAATACTTTTGGTGGATTAACGGCAGGTACATATCTTGGGGGTGGAACGGTGGCTCGCGTGTCCAATATTCAAATAACCACTAAGCAATTCAATCCATATGTGGATCAAGATCGCAATGTATATATTCAGCGCGTAGATTTTGGTGTTGGATCAACAACTTTTGGTCAAATAACCGTAGACTATTTTCCCTCATCATCAAATGTATCGATGATTGCAGATGGTGTTCAAAGTGGTGCTATTATGGGTAATTCTGTTTTAGAAACTACACCTTATGCAACGGTACCCCTTGAAGCATATCAGACACTACTTTGGCATCCTTTGTATTTTCAGTGCCAAGGTCAATTTGTTCAATTCTCTATATATCTGAATCCTAATCAGATGGTGAATCCATCAATTGCGTTCTCTGATTTCGAACTTCAAGGAATGGTTCTTTATACGCAACCTACAAACGCGAGGCTTTCATAATGCCCAGAACAAGTGGTGCTTTTGTACCGACTAATTTTATATGGGATGTTCAGCAATTACAGCAAGTTGATGTGCAGAGTCCCGAGTTTAAGGAACTTTTAGTTCGCTTGTATCAAAATATAAGTTTGATAGCAACGGTATTAAACTTAAAAGATACCGGTCAATATCAAGTGCTTGAGATTCTTAATGGACAACAATTCTTTTCCAACCCAAACAATAACTCATCCACTGCAGCATCACCGGCATTGCGCCAGGTTTATCGTAAAGTTATTAATTATACTACGGCATTACCCAACACAGGAACTGCCACCATACCCCATAATATTGTATGTACGGCAGCAACTACCTTCACCCGCATCTATGCAACTGCTTCGGACACTACTGGATTGAATTATATTCCCATTCCTTATGCTTCACCAACACTGGCAAATAATATTGAGTTGCGTGTTGATGGAACAAATGTTTATATAATTACGGGATCGAATAGAAGTAATTTTAATATCACGTATATCGTGCTTGAATATTTGCAAAATTAAGGAGATAAAATGCCATCAGTACAACAGTTATCCAACCCTCAATCTGGAATGCAGAATCTAGCTAATATGGCACCAATGCAACAGCAAATGTATCCGCAAATGCAACAACAGATGCAAGCTCAATACCCATCACGATATGATAATTCTGAAAAGAAATACAGTAGAGGCAAAAGAATTGGGCGCGGAATAAAGCATTTTTTTGCGGGTCGTAGTGAAAAATTTGAACAACAACCCACGGTTACTCCAGAAGTGATGCAAGTATTGCAACAGATACTTCAAGGCGGCATGCAAAATTTACAGAATCCTTATGAGGGATTTGAACCGATTGCTCAACAAGCTCGTGAACAATTTGCTACCAATACTGCTCCTGGAATTGCTGAGCGATTCACCGCGCTGGGTGGAGAAGGAACAAGAAGGTCACCAAATTCTCAAGGAGCTATCTACGCGGCAGGGGCAGGATTAGACAGACAACTTGCTGCTTTAAGATCTCAATATGGATTCCAGAATAGAGGACAAGCCCTAGAACAACTTCAGTTAGGTATGCATCCACAATTTGAAACTATTCATAGACCAGCTCAAAATGGTCTTTTCCAGGATTCTTACCAACTTGCTATGAAAGGCGTAGGAGCTGCCGCAAAAGCATATGGTGCAGGATATGGCGGTTCATTTTTTGGTGGTTGATAGATAAAAAAATTAAAAAGTTAGGAGCAATATTATGCCAATACAATCAATTCCAAGATCGGGCGGAGCCGCAGGATTAGGATCCTTAATAGGTGGCGGAATAGGCGATGTGATATCTGAAGGATTACAAGGTCTTGCTCATGCTAAAATGCAAGATATCCAGCGTAAAAGGGATGCTGATGAAATAATGGGTGCATTCCCAGAATTGCCCCATGAAGCAGTTAATTTCCTCGCTTCCCAACCAGCTAAAGAGCGCATGGAGTTCTTGCAGCAATATTCATCTGGGTTGCAAAATCTGCAACAGAATCAACAACAAGAACAAATGGGCCAACAGCAAGGTTTGCAGGCGCTTCAACAACAGCAGCAAGAGATGCAGCAAAGACCACAGATTCCTTATGCTCCTGGATTCCAAGGACAAAGACAACCTGAATATGGCGGCAGGGAACAACAACAGATTCGCGAAAAAGTACAGCAAGCACAACAACAACTTACACAATCTAAGCCGCAACAAAAACCATCCTTTGCACAATCGTTAGCTAAAGGCAGTCAAGAGGGCGCGGGAGGGACTAAAGGTTTAACAGCCAGTCAAAACCTGAAACTTGAACAAGATACGCAAAAAAAAGTAGAAGCAAAAAAACATGTTCAAAAAGCTTATGATAGAACACAAGAAATATTAGATTCGGGATATACAGGATATAGCCTTACGGGGTTGACTCCTGAAGGTAGAAAACTAAGAAACGAATTGGATACTTTAAGTGAAGTATATATATCAAATTTGATACCTTTATTAAATCCTAAAGGCACGATGTCTAAAGAACGATTTAATTATATAAAGAACTTAGCTCCTAATTCTTGGGATACCGATGCTGCTATTAAAGGAAAGATGTCTGCATTAAAAGAAATATTTGATTTAAAGGGATCATCTCCTGAAAGATCATCTAAGGGCACCATTGAAATGAGAGATGCTTCAGGAGCAATTTATGATATTCCCGAAGATCAGGTAGAAAAAGCTAAAAAGGCGGGTCTGCGATGAACAATGAATTCGCTCAATTCTTAAGAAATCCTAGTCCTAAAAAAGATGTACCATCTAATGATTTTGAACAATTTAAAAGACAAGACAATGCTCCAGGAACCCTTCGAAGAATAGCTGAAAATACTGCTAATGCTATAGGTACAGCTATTCCTCAATTTGCTCAATCAATTGGTAGAGATTTAGCAGACTTAGCTCCTTCGCGTCGAGGAGGCATGCCAGAAATAACCAAAGAACTCTATGAAGGCCCAACCGTTTCTGAAGAAATAAGGTCAGCTCGTGAAAAGTCGCAAGGATTTCCAAAGGGATCACTTGAACCTCAAGGGTCTGTAGAAAAAGGAATAGAGAAGTTTACAAGATTCGTAGGTGAGTCACCTGCATTTGGTGGAATAAGTGGCGCTCGAGAAGCTTTATCTCTTGCTGGGTTAGCAGCAGGATCGCAATTAGGTGAAGATCAAAAACTAGGGCCCGTAGGTCAATTTATGACGGGAGCTGTTGGAGCACTTCTTCCGGGAGGCATAGAAAACCTGGCCAAGGGAGCAGCTCGGACAGTAACATCACCAAAGCAAGTATTGGCAAAGGGAGTGGCCAAGCTAGTCAAGCCATCCAATGTTGAAGTAAAAAAACAACTTATACAGGATGCTCGACAAGCGGGAGTTCAATTAGATTTAGGAAGTATAACTGATCATGGCGCAGTCAAATTTATACAAAATCAAATAGCACAATCACCCTTGGTTGGTGATGCCCTTGAAACATTTAAAAAAGATATATCACAGCAAGTAATTAATGAATATAAATCGATAGCCGATACTATTGGTGAGGCTACTTTACAAAATAATTTTCAAGCCGGAGAATCGGTACAAAATGCCATAAAGGCAAATCAGCAATCAAGTTTAGATAGCGCTAGAAAATTATATGAAGTAGCAAGAAATACCGGAAAAGATGTTCTTGTTAACACGCATGAAATTAAAGGCGTTGTAGAAAAAATTAAAAATTCATTAACTCCAGGATCTATTAAATCACCTGAGCAATCAAAAGTAATTGATGTTCTTAAAAAATTAAATGATCCTCTTGAACGAGATGGATTATGGAAAGGCGTATCATCTGTCGAATCTCTGATCAATAATAAAATTGCTTTGAATGATATCATCGACTACGAAATTCAAGGCGGATCAAAGCAATTATTAAAAAAAGTAGTGAAAACGATTGATGATACTTTAACTAAATACGGAGCTACAAATCCACAATTTGGCAACGCTTGGAAATCTGCTAATAAAGAGTTTGCTCAACATGCAAAAACATTTAGAAATACGAATATATCTAATGTATTGAAGACACAAGACCCAGCCAGCATATTTAATAAAATGAACACTACGGCTGGTATTAGAGACGTAAAAAAAGCCTTATCTCATTCTTCTGAAGGCAAATCACTATTTAATGATTTATCGAGATATAAGATAGATGACATGGTGGGAAAGGCATTAGAAAAAAATATAAAGGATCAGATACAATTTGGCAGAATTGGGAATGTATTGAAACAACCCAAAACACAAGAAATCCTTAAAGAATTGATACCTAAATCAGAATTCGATAGGCTCAAAAATTTGACTTCTTTGACAGGTAATATTGCAGAATCTGCCTCCAAATTTCTCAACACTAGTCAATCGGGAACTACTATAATTAATATGGCTGCAGTATCGAAAATTCTCTCTGATTTTGGTCAGGCTCTTTATGGAAATTTTCTTCCAGCCATGAACAGCTTAGGAGGCTTGGCTGGCGTTAAAGGAGTAGCAAACTTAATTACTGACCCCGAATTTTTAAAAGCCGTGGAAGATGCGATATTAGTTTCTAATTCGTCTAACGTGAGGTTGATGGAACAAGCAGGTAAAAATCTGCTTGAAGCAGCTCAAGTTGGCATAAGAGGAATTCCAGAGATAATGGATAATCAATCATCGTAATGTCGATTGTAAACTTTTTCTGATTGTGATTCTTCAGCAGCATGACTGAACACCCAAACAATCCACATTATTAAAATAAATTGAGTCATCTATTTATCCTTAACAACTGTTTGTACTGGCACTTGAACAATTTCCGCAGCAGCTGCTGCGCGATTCTATAATTCTGCAACCATCAGTGACAGAATTCTTATTGTATTAAAATTTCGTAATCATTTCGTAATCATTTCGTAATCCTTATAGATTGTGAACGGAAAACTTAGTTTTATTCTGATACTTTCCCATAAATTCCAATTTTATTTCCTGATATGGTAATTTAATTGAAATAGCTTCAAAATTTTCTTTTATAAACTGTTCGAGTTTTTCTTTAAGATGTTTTAATTCACTTCCCAGGTCTATTGATATGATTAATTTTATAGCTACTGCGTTCATTACTCGATTAATATTTATGTTCACTGAAACTTCGGTTGCATGACTAAAAATTTCAACAAGATTAGTATTATATTTTTGATCTACCTCATGCATAAATGTCAAAAAAAGAATCCAGTTGTCTCTTAATTCTTCAGCGGCTTTTCCCATAAAATATTCATGATTTTTAGGGCCAAAATACTTTTTATTTTTTAGAGGTATATCCATATCTAATTCATCTTCAGCCATGTTTTGTTCTAAACTATTCATCGTAATGATGCTTCATTTGTTTGTACCGGCTTAGCAACAATCTTCTTACCTTGGTCTTTTTTGATCAATCTGATGGCATTGCTGATGCTTGCTACAAACACAGTCCCACTCCAAACGATAAATGGAACTGTTGGTTTAACGGCAAACGATTGAGCTGAGAGTAATGTGAGTAATAATAATTTTTTCATTTTATTCCTTTGAGAATCCTAGGTTTACATCTTTCAAAATCTTATCCGATATCGCCTCCATCACCCAATCCCTAATAGTAACATTTTTATCAATTGCAATTTTTTTAATATGTCTATGCGTAACATCATCTATGTCTACTGAGAGTCTAGTTCTCTTTGTTTCATTCATATTTTTCCCTTTATTGTATGTTACTTATAGTTTGACACAAGGGCACATCCGTGTCAAGCAATTATTTAAATATCTTGCTTCCAGGGTAAATATATGGTTCTTTAGGGTAAAATAACCTCAATTACCCCTTTTAGGAGAGAAAATGGCAAATCAATATATCAATAAGGTAGCTTATGGATTATCAGAACCGCTACCAAATATGGCTCCGCGCCCAATACAGGCTAAAAGAGCACCTACAACTAACGATACGGGATACCTTCCTGGTACTTTATGGGTAAACTTAAGCACGAGCCTTGTGTATGTTTTGGCTTTAGTTGCAAGCGGTTCGGCAACCTGGCAATTAATAGAGTCTTCAGGTGGAGCTGGCGTTTTCTCTAGTCTTGTAGTTACGCCAGGCCCTATCACCTTTACTGGGGTATTGACTCAAACGGGAACCGCTAATATTAATACTTCAGGAGCTGCCGTAACATCCATTAATACAGGTGGTACAGGAGCCTTGAATCTTGGTAATGCTACCGGAAATACTGCTGTTACTGGTTCTTTAACTGCTTCCACCGGATTGGTGGCAACTACGGGTGGTATAAATGCTACTGGTATAAGTAACATAAATACCGCAGGAACTGCCGCTACTTCAATAGGTAATACTACGGGTAAATTAACCTTTGTTGGTGCTAATAATACCCTGACCGGTAATATGACTGCTTCTTCATATCTTGCAGCTTCTACATTCTATGCTACGGGAGATGCTGGTGGCGCCGCATTAACTACTGGTATATCCAACGTATTTGTTCCCGTTGCAGGTGGAACCGGCGTATTTTCAATCACTTCAACTTCGGGTGCAGGAGCTGGTACTAATGCAGGATTCTTGAAATTTTACGTTGGGGCAACTGCTGTGTTCATTCCATACTATACTGCTACAACATAAGATATTATTCCAATTCAACTACCAGGCAAAAATGTGATATCCTCTTGCCTGGTAGTTTTTTAACAATATCATTCAAGGATTGGGCTATGAACCAAAATCTATTAAGCATATTTTCAGTAGTCGTTAATGAAAAGACCTTCCAGTTTATCCCTGCTAACTCAAACTTTGATGAAGTTATGCTTGCTCTTGAGCAATTAAAAGCCGATTTTGTGACATTAAAAGAAGAACGTGAGAAAGCAGAAGCCGAGGCCAAAGCTTCAGAGGACGCTGTTTCCGTTGAGCCAGAAGTGGTCGAAGCGGAAGTTGTAAACGCATAATTCAAAAAAGGAGTAGTAGTATGGCAAAAAATAGTATTCATGCAATACCACTTGAGACATTTCTCTCAAGTGCTTTATTGACAGCTTTTCAACCAATAAATCCCCTGGGATTGGATCAAGCGTGTTTTCTCATACGAATCGTCAATCTTGGAACAACCCCTATCATCATCAGCTTTGATGGGGCAAATGATAATGAGCAATTAAAGACCCTTGATACTCTCGAATTATATGGCGGCGAAGGTTCAAGTAGTCCACAAGGAAATTGTGCGTTATGGGCTAAGGGACAAATAATCTATGCCCGAGGAACCGCGGGAACCGGGAATATCACTCTTTCGGGATACTATACCCCTGTTAACTCTTAAGGAGTTCATTATGTCAGCACAAAATTTAGCCGTACGCTTATATCCAGAAGTTCTCAGAACGTTGGCCTTTGGGTCAATTTCGGGCACATATGCAGGCGTTGGGTCTGCTTTCTTATATCCTGTTCGTATCTTTTATGTAGTCAATGCTACTGATGTATTACTTACATTCAGTCTTGATGGAGTTAATGACCATTTTGTTGTGGCTGCAAATGGGTTCTTGCTTCTTGATGTTACCAGCAATATGACATTAACGGGCGGAGCTTTGGCTATTGCTCAAGGCCAACGACTATACGTTAAAGGATCTCCTACATTGGGTAGCGTTTATCTTACCACATTTTATGGTGCGGGGGTGATCTAATGTCTCAAGCCGGATCAAATGTAAATACTGGATCGGGAAGCGGTCTTATTCGCTTCCTCCAAGGTGACAATGGAGGCCCTGTAGGCCCCAATGCCGCTCAGACTATATTCGTTGTTGGTGGTAACAATATCACCGTATCAGGAAACCCATTCACATTCACCGAAACTATAGCCGTTACGGGCAATACTAATCACTCTGTATTGCTTGGTAATGCAACGGGTTCTATTAACTCTCTGGTGAATGGAACGACGGGACAAATTCTTACGGCAGTTACAGGTTTAGATCCTGTATGGGCTGCTCCTGCTGCCAGCGTAACTTCAATTACAGGCAATAGTGGCCCTGCTCAAACGGGAGCCATCAATCTTATTACTGCCAATGCAACTCCAACCTTTGTGGGAGCTGCGGGCACAATCACATTAGATTTCAATAAATCAAACTTAATCCTGGGCAATAATGGCTCTGGAATAACTATTGGTGCTGCAAATGACGGATTTGGCTCAGGCGTACTTCAGAGCATCACCTCTGGTTCCAGCAACAGTGCGTTCGGTAATGCAAGCCTTCAGAATGTGATTGGGGGTTCGCAGAACAGTGCCTTTGGTGCCAGTGCGGGAACTGCATTAAATACTGGTGGCAACAACACATTAATCGGATTCCAATCGGGATTATTACTCCAATCTGGCAACAGCAACGTGTCCCTTGGATACCAATCGGGTAGCGCATGGGGTTCGGCAGTATCAAATAACATCGCTTTAGGTTCTATTGGTGCTGTGGCAGATTCTGCTCGTATTCGCATTGGAACTAATGGTGTTCATACAACTGCATTCTTTGCGGGCATTGATGGGGTAAACGTTGGATCGGTTGCTAAAGTATTAACCATGGCTTCAGATCAACTGGGAACCGCAACGATAACCGCAGGAGCGGGTATTACCGTTACACCAGCAGCTAACCTGATAACGATTGCTGCGACTGGTATGGGATCATTTACATGGTCAGTAATTACTGCTAATCAAACGGCTGCCGTAAACAATGGATACTTCTGCAACAAGGCAGGAACTCTGGCATTGCTATTGCCGGCAATATCGGCAGTAGGTGATACCATAGAAGTATCGAATATAAATGCAGCTACTGGTATTCAGTTTACTCAAGCGGCGGGCCAACAAATATTCATAGCTAACACCAGCACCACATTGGGCGCTACTGGCACCTTGACCTCTTCGCTCGTTGGAGATGCATTAACTTTGGTATGTTCTGCCGCAAATACAACGTGGCGTGTTATTTCAATGGTCGGTAGCTGGACACCAGCTTAAAGGAGAGAATATGGCAGGGACTACAAACTGTTGGTCAAATCAAATTACGGCATCATATAATCAGATAATACTTAATTCCGGGTCTAATGGAGTCGCTATTGGCACGGATAATGCTACTGGAGCAATAACCATAGGTACTGGAACAAGCGGAAGAACAATAAACATTGGGCTTTCAGCTGCGAATAATCTTCTCTTTCTGGGAACTTCAAATGGTTCTGCTGCGACAAATATTCAGGCGGGATCAGGAAATCTTATATTGAACTCTACTGGCGGAACGGCCACTCTCGATGCAACATCGGGCGTATCCATAAACTCAACCGCCGGAACACTCAATCTTGGCGATGGCGCCAATAGTTTTGCGGTCAATATAGGAACGGCGGGAACAAGAACAGTCACTATTGGTAGTACGACATTAACCTCTACAACTACCATCGCTAGTGGAACCGGGGGCGCTAACTTTGGTACATCAGCCAACGCTCATGCTACAACTGTTGGCACAACAACTGCAAGCGCAACATTAGTTCTTAATGCCCCAATTGGTGGCATGACGATTGGTGGATTTGTTGAAGGCGCATTGATTACAAGTTCTACAGGAGTAGTGTCTAGGATTACTGGTACAGCGGGATTCGTACTCACTGCAAATGCTGCTGGTACTGCTCCCAGTTTTCAAGCAGCTTCAACTGGTAGCGCATTTACAATTATAGCTTCCCAAACATTTACTTCCTCAGGAACTTATACCCCTACAGCAAATATGAAATATTGTATTGTTGAAGTTGTTGGTGGTGGCGGTGGTGGTGCAAGTTCAACTGCAAATTCAGCTGTTCAAGTATCTGCGGGAGGTGGCGGAGGATCTGGTGGATACGCTAGAAAAGTAGCATCCGCTGCCACAATCGGTGCCTCTCAAACCGTAACCATAGGAGCAGCAGGCGCTGCTGGTACAGCAGGCGGTGCCGGGGGAACGGGAGGAACTACATCATTAGGAGCGATACTATCGGCGACTGGTGGTGTAGGAGGAAATTCTTCGGGTTCAGGAGCGCAAGTAATAACGGCCGGCGGTGGTGGCGGTGTTGGATCTTCTGGAGATTTAAACGTCACAGGCATGAAAGGTTTTGGCGGATGGGGATTCTTTGTTACACCTATAGGAATTGTTATAGGTGGTGCTGGTGGCAGTTCTCATTATGGTTCTGGTGGAATAGAAAATACTTCCTATCAAGGACAATCTGTTGCTGGTAGTGCTGCTTCTTTATATGGTAGCGGAGGAGCAGGAGGTGCGGGTGGTAATAGTGGCGCTGCCCAAGGTGGAGGTGCCGGAACTGCGGGAATCGTTATCGTTACCGAATATATTTAAGGAGTAATAATGTCATTCAATATTAATCAACGACTGAACGGCTTAGAGCCTCTATCCTATATAGGAGCTAATGCGGTTCAGCCGCCGGATTTTGTCACTAAACCGAGACCACCTACGGCTAATGATTCTAAAAATATGTATCTAGGAAATCTCTGGCTTGATACAACCGGATATCCCAATGTATTGCCTACAGCATCTAATATATGGATGCTTGTTGCTTTAGTAGGTGGCCAAGCAACTTGGGTGGATTTTGGTAGCGGTACTGTTTTATCAGTATCTGGTGGTAATAATATCACCATAACTGGAACAGCTGCTAATCCAATTGTTAACGTATCGGGAACCACCAATCACTCAGTTCTTTTGGGCAACGCTACTGGTTCTATTAATTCACTTGCTAATGGAACAACAGGACAAGTACTTACTGCTCAAACGGGTGCTGATCCTATATGGGCTTCAGCTTCTGTAGGAACAGTAACAACTCTAACGGGTAATAGTGGAGGAGCGGTCAGTCCAACTGCGGGAAATATTAATGTGGTGGGAACTGGGGTAATTACTATTGTAGGTAACCCTGGGACAAGTACTTTGACTGTAACTCCATCTGGAGCAATTGCAAGTTCATTCCCTACCGATTCAGGAACTGCTACACCAAATGTAGGAGTTCTTAGAATATGGGCCAATAATGCGGCACTCAATGCGGGTTCATCGGTTTTCTTTTCGGGATCAACTAATGATGTTCTTTTGAATGTCACTGATGCTAATAGTAGTGTAATTATTGGATCAGGTTCCGGTAATCTTACCATGAATGCATCAGCTGGAACTTCAGTAGGATTAGGGCCAAATGTTCTTTCGAGTTTAACTACGGGCGGAGCACATACGGCGGTTGGGTGGGGAGCATTACGAAATAATACTACCGGAACTACCAATTGTGCTTTTGGAAACTTAAGTTTGGATAACTGCACGACTGGTAGCGTAAATTCAGCCGGTGGCTTTCAAAGTCTTCGCAATTTAACTACCGGTTCCCATAATACGGGTTGGGGAGAAAATGTCCTTTTTAGTATATTAACTGGCTCTTATAATTGTGCTGTTGGAGGAAATGGGACAGGCACTTCATATACCGGGGCAGAATCATCTAACATTTTAATAATGAATTCTGGAGTTGCTGCAGAATCTAATATTATGCGCATTGGAACTAGTGGTTCGGGTAATGGACAAGTTAATAAATCATTTATAGCGGGTATTCGTGGTATAACTACCGATGCAGCAGACGCTATAGCGGTATTAATTTCTTCAACGGGACAACTCGGAACCGTTTCATCATCAGCTCGCTTTAAGGAAAACATCGATGATATTGGCTCAGAGAGCAACGTATTGCTTAAGATGCGTCCCGTAGTATTCAATTACAAGAAACATGCGCCTGAACATAAGAATTACGGTCTTATAGCTGAAGAAGTAGCAGTACTTGCACCGCGATTGGTGGTATATGATAAAGATGGTATACCTGAAACGGTACGCTACGATCAATTGACCCCATTATTACTCAATGAATTTCAGAAGCATTGCAAGCTTATTGGTGAGTTACAAGCAATCAATACTGACTTATTGAATCGCATTCGTCTTTTGGAAGAATCCAATTTGAGATGCCATTAGAAAAAAAAATCCCACCGTGTGTTCTTTTAAGCAGTGCACGGTGGGACAATCATACCCTCTGAAGGAATATATTTTTATGCAAAAACACCCCAGTTAAACAGCCAAGTAAAATACGTTCCGAGCCCAAACCAAATCACTATAAAGAGAATCAAATCTACTTTACTTTTCAATGGATTGAGATGTTCAGTACTTCCTTGATAGAAATAACACACATGCAGAATAGCCATCAAGGCAAATCCCGCGAGTTGATTTAAGAATGCTTGTATGAGTGCGTTCATAATTTACTCCACTACTAATGAGCAGGAAGAGGACATGTATCGCCAAATGATTTTACTACATTAGCAATACTTTTTAGATTCTCAAACATTTCTCCTGTAGGAGCATTTCCTGATTTATCACATTTTTTAACAATAGCAATGATAGCCATGCCAGGAGCCATTACTAAGGCCCAAGCTATCCACCCCGCAATCGGGCCACCACCTTTAAGGTTGGCAACTGACTTGATGGTATATTCGCCCGTGTTGGCTTGATTGAGTTCAAATGATCCACCTTTGAGGAGATACATATTACGTTGCTTAAATGTCAAATTTCGCAGCATAGTGTCCATACAATCTGGCTGAACAATATGTATCTGGTTTCCTTTAGCGACTCCAAATCCAGAAGGAGTGTTCACCACCTTCACTTTACCCAGAGACTCGGGTGCCCTCAATGAACCCAACATAGATACTGAAACAAACAACAACAATAATAATTTACGCATGATTTACCTTTCAGGGAAATGCGTGGTTTTAAGAATGCTTACCCAAATAACATTACCGACAAAACCGACAATGTCAACATCAAATATAGACAATTACGACAAATAAGATAGAGTATGCACGAAACAAAACATTTAAGGAGAGCTATGGTACGCAATTTGCAGCAATTAAAAGATGAGAAAGATATATTACGATCAGAGCTGATAGTTAAATATAAAGATTCTGAATATTCAATGCTCATGCTGGCAAAGAATATTGGCATACCCTATACCAGCTTTAGAGCATTCATGATGGGTGGCAATATTGGATATAAGAATATATTTAAGATTAAAGAGTGGCTATCCAATCCCTGATATCTAATGATGGTTTATCTGCCATAACCGATTTTTCATAAAGATAACCCAACCTCACCCACTTAGGATTCTCTTGATCTTCACTTGTCTGAATCCATATCTCCATGCCACTCTCAAGATCAGCATGCCACTCAGTTAAATATGGTTCAATATTAAGTGAGCATGGCGCTGTCATCATCTTTTTTATCATTACTATCCTTATTAATATCTTTACCGTCTTGGTCAACGAGTTTCACTTGCTCATATTTTAAATATATCCCATATTGATTGAATATTTCATTGAGCAGTTTGAGGTATCTTTTACTAAAATCTCTATCGTGAGTTATCATTACCAGTCCTTCTGAGGCTTATCACGCAACATCATCTTCTGCTCGCGTATCCTACGAATCTCTTGATGATATTTTGCTTTTGGTAAATCAGCAAGTTGTGCTAAATCCAATCCTCTCAGGAGCGCTTTAGTCATCACGGGATAATCTTCCAGCTCAGCATACAGATCTTCAAGCTGATCTTTGGTGATCTTCTCGCTCAAGATTCCTTGATCGACGGTCGCCTTGCTCTCATCTCCCGCTATTGCCTTACGCGATTGAGCATTGAATTGCACTTCAGAAGCATCCGCATCATCGTTATCTTCTTCATCGTTACACGCAACAACACCAAGCATGCATTGAGCAACTTGCCGCTTTAAGTACGCCAAACTTTCTCCATACCGTTGGTTATCGCTTTTGGCGCCTGTGTATCCCGGAATGATTAAACGATTGCGGTAGCTCAATTCTTGCCCGCTGGCATGGCCCAATATGGAATCCAAGAACGTAGTACCATCAACATCAACGGGAACTTGGATGAACGTCAACCCGTTATTGGACAATGCCACATTGGTGGAGCGTTGGATTATATCAAGATCAGCATATACTTGCTTGTTGAAAGAATTCGTTCGGTTAAATCTGACAGTCTTGTACTCCAGCTTTGCTTTGGCAAGAGCTTCATATAACAATGCCTTGCTGGTGACTTTAGTCTCCCTTAATTCTTGCCTAAACTGAAAGAATGCTTCATCAACGCGCGAATACAAATCCTTCATCAATCCATGCAATTCTGCGTATTCTATTTTGTCCATCATTAATCTCTCCTATATAGGCAACAATTTAGGCATTCTTTGCTTAAATGAGAATATTTCTTAGCCCTCCAAAAAGTTCTTGAACAACTTGGGGCGCTGCACTTAATTTCAGCCATATAATCTTGCATTTTTATATTGGGATTATTTCTACATCTTTGGCATAAGTAAGAACCTGAACCCTCAGTTTCTAAATTGCCTTCTGGATCAGTGGGAACGTTATATGATTCATTGCAATTATAACAATTGTCTATTTCTGGAAATGATTTCATATCAATCCAATCGTATTCGCATAAAATGTTTAGTATTCACTATGAGTCTCTCGTCTCCGTTATCCCAATCAAGTCACCATTAATCTTTCTTCATTGATGGATCAATCCAAGCCAAGATATCATTGAACTTCTTCCATGATATCTTATCGAGTGATCCATATTTCTTGATCAACTCATCTTCGGCGCCCGGCTTCATGTGAAGTTTAGATTCGAGCATTCTCAATTGCTTGAGTGATATACAATCTGAACCAGGAGTCGTGACGTTTTGTCCCGGGTTGATATAGCCCGCATTTGAATTGCCATCATCATCTTCACCTTCTGAAATGGTTATGCCAACTATGGCTGCATACACATATCGCTTGAGGTATGTCATCGTCTTACCAAAGCTCTGCACATCTGATGGCTTATCAAGCACCATTTTGACCCGCGAGCGAATTGAATCACCCGAGGAGTGTAACAACATAGTAACTAAATACGTGTGCTCTCCGTCCGATTCTGGGTATTGTGTGACACTTAACCCATTAGCGGTTAATGCTGGCCTTGAAGCATTGATTAAATCAGTCAATGTTGCAAAGCTTGATTTGAAGTGGGGATTATAGCCACCTTCAACTGCTGAGCTCATTTGATTCTGGGCTGCACATAATGCTTCGTTTAAGTTTGTTGTTCGTGGGAGTCTGAATGTTTCATCTTCCATGTTATTCCTTGTAAGTAGTCGGCTAAATAGCCTCCTTGTAAGTGACTAGTTTTACTTTATCGATTGTATGGCCTTGCATATCAAAGTCATGCTTCATCATGTCCAGCAATCTCTCTTGTTCCTTTATGTCTTCCGCTTTTATCTTTCGCTTCAGCTCCAATGCTACTATCAGTTCCGGTATCTCCATCCATCCTCTCTTCCAATGAATCCAATGCTTCTTTTAATGCCGGGGCAAAGAATTGAGCTGGTCTTAATCTCTTGATGATTCTACGTACCTGCTTATATTTCTGGTGCGGGTACCACATATCAATCTGACCCATCTCATCAGCAATGCCCTTGCGGAGCTCTTCACACAGCCATTTTATCGATCGGCCGGATCGTTTATCGGTCATATTGATTTCCACCATTGCCATAACAATCTTAATCCAATCATAAACACACAGAACATCATAATGCCCAACATGCCAAAGATAGCCATCAAGAATCGGGCTAAGAATGTGTTCAGTTCTTCGGGAATACCATTCATCATTTCAATGCCTCAAACTTAATAACAACTTCGGGAAATGGTGGAACAATCTGTGCTTTGTGATTACCAAGATCAATTGAGTTATTGGGAACTCTGAGCCTTCTATACTTCTTGCGGGGTGAGCGCATTTCGGGAACAGCTACAAGCGGAGGATGAGGTTTATGACAAGGTGTTTGAGCCTTAGACTTAAGCGTATACTGCTGTGCCACTAATGGTGGCTTGAGTGCTTTAAGGAGTTCTGGGGTGTATTTAAAAGATGGCTGTTTTGGTGCTGCTGCGTACATAAAAGACGGTAGCAGTAATAGTGCGAATAGTTTCATTTGTTATCCTTCATTCTGGTATTGTGTTCTATTTCTTCAAGTACACGGGTAATTTTTCCCAAGAAAAACCCTAGTAGAAATAGGGGAATTATATCGAATATAATTTCAATCCATTCATTCATTTAGAATTTCTCCGATCTTTCTTGGTGGACTTCTTCGAATTCAAACTTGCGAATGTAGGATAGATTGTATGAATTAAGAGGATCAATCAAATATAGATTGCCTGCTTTTATTGTTTCGGCCATGTGTTGCAATCTTTCTTCAAGGTGAGATGCGATTGATGTAATTTTTGGCCCCACATACTCACTATCCCCATTAGACCAGGTTATTTTTAAGCGGTATTGTTTCATCTGTTCATCTTTCGGTTGACTTAATTAAACATATATCTACAATATTAATCTACAAATACAAACAAGTCAAGAAAGAAGGATAGATAATGAATAACCGAGCTAAAACAGATGAGCAGAAAAGAGAGATAGTTGATCGGTTGTATGCTGTTTGGGTAAAGAACCCTGACTTGAGATTTGGTCAATTGATATGGAATGGGTATGGCAATATTGAAAGCAATTTGTTTTATGTTGAAGATCGTGAATTGATTTCATCTATGGAAGAACATTATAAATGAGAAAAGGATAAAGAATGAACATGGGTGATTATATGATGATAAAAGAAGCGGCAAGATTTTTAGGAGTCACTGCTAATACATTAAGGAATTGGGAAAAGGCTGGTAAATTTAAGACATACCGTCATCCCATCAATCAATATAGATTGTATAAGAAAGAGGATTTAGAGAAACTGCTTGGTCAAATTTCACTATCTTGAAAGATATAAAAGAAAAAGGTTGTCAGGAATCTGAAATAAGCGTAATATTCTTTGCGCTAAGCATGGCTATGCCAAAGCTAGTACTGTTGAAATAAAAAGACCCCGCTTAAATCACGGGGCCTAATTTTTGAAATCGTCGAGAGCTATGAAGATTTGCCGTCCGATTAGCTTTTGACTGTTTAAGTAAATGATCTTTCAATCACTTACAGTCTGAAATAATGTTTGAGAATAACAAACGCTTATTTCATGCTCTTTATGTAACGTTAATACAGAAAGGATGTATAAATAATATGGCATATCTACACTTAAGTCAAGCAAATCCCGAAATAATCGCTGATCAATATACTTATTGGGCTTCTAAAACTCCCGCTGAAAGAAAATCATTTGCTGGAATAGTTGATTACGATAATCGCTTTAAGGATATTACTCCTACGCAAACGAGTATCGGTTCTCTTGGTGGAGCCACGGTAAGCTCTGGCAAGCGATGGCTTTATGAGTGGAAGAAGCAGGGACTTATAGAATCCCAGCATCGTAAGTCACATAAAAAGAATATCTCCAAGACATGCCGGTATGCTTTGCATTCCTCTTTCAGAGATCGTAAAGTTCGCGAACAGCTCTCGACAATACCCGAATTCGCCCTCGTCTTTAAGATGACTCCCATAAAAAAGATGATAGTTCCTCCTTATGCAGGCAGAAGATATCACAACATTAAAGTATTACTATCTGTACAACAACCAGTTAAATCAGAAGCAACTAATCTTGCCAGTTTGAATTATGAGCTACATATTAAGAGCAAAGCTTTATTAGGAACTAAGCAATTAGATCAGAGTGCCGGATTCCAAGCATCACAAACTTGCCAAATAGAAAAACCACCATCATCAGCATCAAGCTTGCCCGGATATGACCCCAACATGACCAAGGAAGAGAAGATAGCCTATGTGTTGGCACGATCTGCTGAAGTTGCCTTGCAGAAAAAAGAACAACCAAAGCAACAAACAATGCCTAGTGGTTTGAGTAGCTATGAACAAGGGCAATGGTTAAAGTCACAACTGTCTACCGAACAAAAGCAAGCCCTTCAACGGCTTTCTCGGGAACGCCTCGAAAGCGGCTATATTGATGAGGTTGAACGATTTGCAGAAAAGGAACGAAGAGAGATGTATCGCAAGCAATCCTACAATTACAATTGAGAGTAGCAATGTACAACTTTTCTGAAGAAGAGCTGCTTGAATTAGCAGAATACCCCAAGCAAGCAATAGAGCATGCCAACAAACAAATGACCAGCATGCTGCATCAAGGAAAATCTATTGCTCATCCCTTTAAGTGGTTGTTGGCTGTTTGTGACCGCTGGGTTGAAGAGCAAAATAAAACTACTAAAACGGGAAAGACAAAGCTGATTCCCTCTAAGCCACGTCCTTCGACTTTCAGTGCCTATGTAGAAGGCGGAAAATGGATCCCTGGAGCCGCGGTAATAAACAACGACCGCAATTATCAAACCACCATCACTCACGTTGAGACCGATCTTGAATTTGCACTCAATTACGAGAAGGCAATTCACAAGCGTACCCTCGAGAATCCCGAGTTTGCCAAGAAATGTGCCCGATTTGATAAGAACCCTATCTGGCAAAAATTAACTCCTGAACAACAAGAATCAATCTGGCAACAAGCCCATGGCCCGGAATGCTCTTGTCGCCGCAATGAACAAGCGGGATTAATTATGCCCGATATCGCCAAGAAGCTTGCAGAGAAGATTATCCCAACCGATATGTCTGAACTGGAGCAAGAGTATTACGACCCTTCGCTCTTTCAGGAGATATTTTGAAATACATACTAAACATTCGTGAGCTTATTTTATGAAGTATATTCTCCACGGCCCACCAACACCACTTCAACGCCCCCGCTTCTGCAAAGGCCACGTATATGACCCCCAACAAGGCCAAAAATTACTGGATGGTATCCAACTCAAGAAGCAACACCATCTACAACCACCTATGGATGTGCCATTATTGGCCACCATTACATTCTTTATGCCGCTAGCTAAATACTTACGTGAGTCGGGACGCAATAACTTACGGGGCAAATACAACCCCAAACGCCCCGATCTTGATAATCTCATAAAATATATTCTTGATGCGGCCAATGGAATTTTGTACACCGACGACTCGCTTATTGTCCAAATATTTGCTAAAAAGATATGGGCAGATGAAGGAAAGACAGAGCTTGAATTGGAGAATGCCTATGGCAATGAAACATCTTTCTAAAAAGATATGGGCAGATGAAGGACGCACCGAATTAATCTTGGAGCATGTGGATGAAGCAAACCCGCCAGAATAGCACAAACCGTAAAATAAAATCTAAAGATACTGCAATTAAACACGATTGGTCAGATTATTTCTGCAATATTTCATTCAAAATGTGCCCTGCTAACGCTACAACGCTTGAGAACTTCTCATTTAGATGGGTAGAACACGTCAGATTGAATCCGGAGATTATCAGTATTTGGAAGTTTCCCGTTGAAATAGCTGGGATGTATAAAGCAACCGTCGAAGATTGGATGGCTCGTGACTCAAACGTATCAAACGCTTACAAATATGTTCGCTCTTTATGTGCTATTCGCCGAGATGAGGGCGCGGCAAATAAAGCACTCGATGGATCATGGATTGCTAAAACAATGCCCATATACTGCGATGATTATAAAGCACTTGAAGAATGGCGAGCCCATCTTTCAGAAAAGATTGCTTCTGCTGGAGGCATGAGAGTTGTCGAGATTGAGAAGTTTGCTGATTCAGACCTTGTGCCAAAGAGAGATAAGAAATGAGTTGGATATCCATACTCCATCAAAGGCCGTATGCGGGAGAATATGTTTTAGTGGCTATACGCCCAACCAAGCATGGCATACCTTGGGAACCATTTCTTGTTCAAGTTCAATCCGACGGTACCTTTAAGGATAAATGGGGATTCTGTGACACGTTTAAGATGACAGTTGATTATTGGATGCCGTTACCGGAATTGCCCCATGATACTTAATAAACTTCATTGGCTCTTGTGGATTATAGTTGTTCTAATTATTGGATTCTATTTTATGGAGAATCTCGATGGAAATGACACTCCCAAAACGTAACACCAAAAGACAATGCTATATTTGCTTTAAGAAGTTTGAACCGCCATCCCGGGTTTCACAAGTTAAATGCTGCTCGGAAGAATGTAAATTGATATACGAGATTGCCAAGAAAGAGAAGAATGAATTGGATAAGAGTGACAGATAGATGAACATAGAAACCCGCATTCGCTTAGACCTATTCCAAGCCAGAGATTATCAATTACCATTCTGCCGCGCATTTGATAATCAGGAGTTTAAGAAATATTTCATCTGCTGGCCACGCAGATCCGGCAAAGATGTATGCTCATTCAATTTGGTAGTCCGTGCAGCTCTACGCAAAGTTGGTGTCTATTACTATGTATTCCCAACGTATTCTCAAGGTAAGAAGGTAATCTACGATTCCATCACCAATGAAGGCAAGCGCTTTATGGATTATATCCCTAAGGAGCTGGTGGTTGGTACTAATTCCCAAGAACTCAAGATCAAGCTTGCCAATGAATCCATGATCCAAATAGTAGGATCGGATAATATCGACTCGTTGATGGGAACTAACCCTCAAGGGATTGTATTCTCTGAATATGCATTGCAATCGCCCCAAGCTTATGCCCTGCTTCGCCCCATCCTTGCAGCGAACAATGGCTGGTGTGTAATGGAAAGTACACCCCGCGGCAAGAACCACTTTTGGGAACTGTACAATATTGCCTCACATTCCAAGGACTGGTTTGTATCAAAGCTTACTCTTGATGATACCAATCATATTCCGCTCAATGAGATCGAGAAGGATCTTGCTGAAGGCCTAATCTCCCAAGATTTGGTATACCAAGAATATTACACCTCATTTGATATGGGCATTGAGGGTGCATATTATGCCAAGTACATGGATAAGATGCGCCTGAAGGGGCAAATTGGCCAGGTGCCGCACGAAGAAGGATTCAAGGTGCATACTGCCTGGGATATCGGAGTCCGCGATTCTACCACGATTCTGTTCTTCGAAACGGTCGGCCAAACAGTGCGCATTATAGATTGCTATGAGAATTCAAAACAGGGGCTTGAGCATTACATAAAAGTGATCAACTCAAAAGATTATATCTACGGCAAGCATATAGCTCCTCACGATATACGCGTGATGGAATTTGGCACGGGAATGACACGCGTTGAGAAAGCCAAGCAACTCGGCATCAACTTCACCATCGCACCGGATATAAGTATCTATGATGGAATAGAAGCTGTGCGATCCTGTTTAAGTAAAGTTTGGATTGATGAAGTTAAATGTGCACCATTTATCAAGGCACTTGAGAACTATCGCCAAGAATATGATATGAAAAAGAAAGTATATAAGACACAACCACTTCACGATTGGTCGTCTCATTATAGCGATACAATGCGGTATCTCGCAGTTTCTCTACCTAAAACAAGAGATGGATTATCAGCTGAAGATTTAGATAAGAGATATAGAGAAGCGATGTATGGCACAAGACACAGTGGATTCTTTAGAGAGGATATATAGATGAGCAAGCTAACACGCGATATATTTAATATTATATACGACCGAGAAGCGGAAGAGATGGACGGCATTCCATCCGAAGACCTATTGGATATTGCCCAAGAGAAGAGATTGGGCATTGACGCTAAGTTGAAGGTGCTTACTGAATTGGTTAACCGTCTTTATGAAAGTAAAAAATGAACTACGAGAAAAGTCACAATCTATTATTGCATACGATTCATTACAGCTTGAAGAAATTGAATATGTTGTATTCAATGGAAAAAACCTTCATCATGCAACAAGAGAATAAATATTTTGGACTAGTGGATAATTACCTGGATAATCCATGCGAAGAATTGCCTCGCCCTTACGAAGGATTTACTTATAGCTGGAAAGGGTTAGATGCCGATGCTCGATTGGAATGGAAGTCGGAAGTTAATAAACTTCTTGATATTTTATATCCAGTCTTATCAATAGCTCGACAAAACTTCCCTACATTCAAATACCTCTTTGATTGGATTGAACAATCTAAGCCGGATGGTGAAATGAATCTTGATATGTGTTGGTGTTTGGGTTGTAAAGGCAATCGTTTAATCCAGTTTGAGGAAAGACCATCGCTTGGGATTGCTCCTGCAATGGTGCCATTGGGTAATGGGGTCAATGTTCCTCCAACTGATTTTAAATTGGCTGAGGATCATATTAAAGAAGAGGATGATCGCGAGGAAGCTAATTTCCAGAAATATCTTCATGATGAAGTATGTTCTATGAATGGAAACCCATGTTGTAACCCGTGCAAAAAGAAAAATGATATAGAAGAGCAGGATCGACTTCAACAAGTATGGAGAGAGGATCGTGCCAAGGAAATGAATGATACCAATCTGGAAAGAAATACTGGTACAGAGCAATAAAGATCGCAGTCATACCACTAATTGTAAATTAAGCTGCGAATGTAAAGATATTGTGTTGAATTGGAAACGCCTTAACAGGATTGCAGTTGAAGAAATGCTCAGGCCAACTAATCCCCCAATACAAGATTAAAAAAACTATCATAAACTCCTCGTCATATCCCCTTGCAGATGGTATAAATAGAGTGGCAGTTGATGGCCCATTGTGGACGTATCAAAGCTGGACAGAAGTTGAACCAATTTGCTTGGATTGCAAGAGAAAGGATTGTGACAGTACAAATGAAGCAGTTTAGTGTTTTGGGATGGGTTGTAGGATTGAGTTTTTTATCACTATTTCTTTTTTTTTTAAGTGAGGGGAGTAGTATGCCGCGGGAGAAGAAGCGATTAAATTACACCGAGCTGGAAGAACATGTAACCAAATGGACACTTGACCAAATAGAAAAGTTGCGTTGTGTGGTGGACGAAATTAATGATGACAATGGCATTAAAATGGAACAGCGGGTTCTATTATTTGATGGTGTTGCACATCAATTCCAGGAATTACTTGATCTACTTAAAAAAATTAATCATGATGAGCGCCACATTACTGATTGGGTAGAGAACTTTGTAGGCCGCTTTATATTGCCCGATGATTTGGATAACTAAAATGTACTGTCTGCAGCCTCGTAATAAGGCGGCGATGATTGGGTCAGATGCTCACAGGGTCTGACCCTTTTTATTTCTGCTTGATATTGTGTACTGATATCATAGAATGATGCCAGGTGCTGCAAGATATATATCACTGATCTTACCCCTTACTTTGCAGCGCATTTTTTGATATAATAATGCTTATGAAACAGCATAAAATGTATAAATCACCAACATATTCTTCTTATCGAGCCATGTTATCTAGATGTACAAATCCCAATCGGCCAAACTATAAATACTATGGCGGCCGTGGAATCACAGTTTGTCAGAGTTGGCGCGAATCATTTGTTAATTTCTTTAATGATATGGGAATTAAACCTGATGGATATCAACTCGATCGTACCAACGTAAATGGTAATTATGAACCTGGTAATTGTGAATGGGTTACTCCAAAGCAGAATGCTAGTAATAAACGTATTCCTGCTGATCTCATCTCTGGAAATGTTTATGGGCAATGGAAAGCATTGAAGATTATTCCTCAACGAGGAATAGCTGGAGAACTTAAGTATCTCTGCGAATGCTCCTGCGGACTTAAAAGTAACGTTAAAAAGAAAGCATTACTCGATGGCACATCAACTAAATGCAAATCTTGTGCCGAGAAAATCCCTATCCAAAGAATCGAATCCATTGTAGGCAATAAATACAATCATTGGACAGTGTTATCAATAGTTGAAGAAAGAACTTCAAGAGGGAAGATTCAATTTCTTTGCAAATGTGCTTGCGGTTTTAAAGCAAAAATGATTAAGTATCAATTAGAAAATGATAGATCAAAATCATGTAGAACTTGTACAGCATTTGAAAGAGAGAAAACTCTATGTACAGAATGCTTCTGTTACAATCATCGAAACATCAATTATGATGAAAGTATCTGTGATTTAATAGGCTTCTGTAGCAAATGCGATAAGTTTGAAATAAATAATTATTTTATATGTTAGCATATTGCTATGATCTATTTATAACTTACGCTACTAAATCCTAAAAAGGAGAGAAGTGCATGATATTTCCTCAGCTTGGCCCGCAGTATTATAATGAAAAGCACCGCGGGATTTTGTCTAGAATGGAAGCATTTTATTCAGAAGCCATAACATTGAATCAATCGTTCTGGTCAGAGGCTCTGTAAAATTGGCCTCTTTAAATCCTGGGTAATTGACTTGGAAGCGCTAACGTAAAGGCGAGCGTGACAAGGGGCAAGTTTAAATACAGCCTGAGAGACTAAACCCTGGGAGCTCGAAAGAGCATGTGATAGTCCGTTCTTTATGGAGACATAGAGAGAGAGGAATAACAAGACTCTCCGCCCGAAAGGGTCAGTAAGCGAAAGCTGAAGTAACAGAAATTGGATTTAGACACAAGATTTGAGTCAGGAGATCAGACATTATGGAATGATATCTATGGCAATCTTCCCGCTAATCGTCGAACCTCATTCTGTTTTAATCGTATTAAGCGTACTAAGAACATGATCGGTGGGCATCAACGCAACAATCGTAAGTCTTTAGTATGCGAGGGCATATCTAACGCTGATGATGAGACGGCGGATCAGATGTCCAAGATACTTATGTTCCTAGAGAACACCGAAGGATTGCTCCATACGGTATCTGATTCATTTGATGGGGCGCTCGTGACTGGCATGAACTTCATGCAAGTGTATATGGACTATCGGTCTGATCCTGTTTCTGGTGATATTAAAGTTGATAACTGCTCATACAATTCATTCTTAGTCGATCCATTCTTCCGCAAGCTTGATCTATCGGATTGCAACAATATATGGAAGCGATCATTCTTGACTAAGCGTGAAGTGATATCGCTTCTGCCCGATCATGAAGAAGAAATACTCGGCCTTCAAGGCAATGAATCACAAGCAGGACGTGATTCAAAGTTCCAGTTTATGCCTGAAAATTACAATGTATCTTATACCAACTTACTCACCTATGATGAATTCTATTACAGAGATTATCGCAAGCAAAAGTTGATGGTTGATGCACAAACGGGTGAAGTGCAAGAGTGGAAAGGCCAAGATGAAGATCGCCTCAAGCTGTTCTTAAAAACCTATCCTAAAGTGACGATGATTGAATCTGATGTGCCTACAGTCAATCTTGCAATCGTGGTTCAAGGTAAAGTTATGTATGACGGCCCAAACCCTATGGGCATTGATCGTTATCCTTTTGTGCCGGTTATTTCGTATTACAATCCCCAGATGCCATATTACCCATGGCGCATACAAGGTATTGTACGGGGACTTCGTGACAGCCAATATCTCTACAACCGACGCAAAGTTATTGAGCTGGATATCCTTGAGAGCCAAATTAATTCTGGATGGAAGTACAAGGAAAATGCGCTGGTTAATCCCAAGGATGTATTTATGTCCGGACAAGGTCGCGGGCTTGCATTAAAAGATGACGCACAGATGACCGACGTGGAACAAATTATGGCCCCCGGAATACCTGCGGGCATGATTGAATTATCCAAGATGCTTGGTGAAGAAATTTCTCAAATTTCGGGCGTAAATGAAGAGCTACTCGGCAGTGCAACGGACGACAAAGCCGGCATACTATCGATGCTTCGGCAAGGTGCTGGACTTACAACATTACAAATCTTATTCGATAATCTAGACTATGCACAGAAGCAACTTGGTGATATTATCCTGGACTTGATACAAGCAAATTACACGCCGGGTAAAGTGAAGAAGATTCTTGAAGGTGAAGAACCCACTGCGCAATTTTACAATAAAGCATTCGGTAAATACCACTCAGTTGTCGTTGAAGGACTCAACACAGCAACCCAGAAGAATATGCAGTTCGCCCAACTATTACAACTACGGGAAGCTGGCATTCCTGTTCCTGATGATGTATTGCTTAATGCGTCAACGATGCAGAACAAGAAAGAACTTGTTGAAGCAATTGCACAACAACAACAACAAGCACAACAGATGCAACAACAACAAATGCAACAGCAAATGGATCTGCAACAAGCACAAGCTGAACTTGCACGAGCACGAGCAGCAGCAGACCAAGGACTTGGACTTGAAAGAATATCACGTGTTGAAGAAAACCAAGCATTGGCTGTTGAACGCCGTGCACAAGCTATCAGGGATGAAGATGCGGGACTATTGGATAAAGTACGGGCGCTTAAAGAACTTGAAGAGCTTGATATTACGCACCTTGAGAAGCTTATTACCTTATCGCAAATGCTTAAAATGCAAGATGCAACCTCAATTACCGAGAAAGAAGATAAAGCAACCAAAGGTGCAGAGAGTGCAATCGCCTCACAGGCCGCGCAACAACCTGCGCTTCAACCACAGCAAGGAGTGATGTGAATCATTTGATCGCACACATATTAATAACACTATTGATGAACAACCCCGATATGCCTCGCGATAAGATTCATACGCTGTTGATGATTACTGAACCGTTAATTCATAAGAATGAATTGACTGAAGAACAGATTGATATGTATATGGAACAACTCGATAACATAAAGGATTGCCCATGATTGCAAGTCTCATTAAAGATTCTGTTTTAGATCAGATTGGACTAGATGTTGAAGATATAGTTCATGAATTAAAGTTTGTGAATATGGGTGGCAATAAATGGCAAGCGCAACTTAATTTTGATCTTGATGAAAGCGTGATGAGTGATAATCAAAAGCTTATCGTTGCTGAACTATTGAAATATTTATAACCCTAAGCTGGCCAGAGAGCTCTGGCAGTAGATAGAGGTTTAACCTTGCGACGCGTAAGCGGATCGCAGTTTCTAGGAGATAGCCCATGGCTAAAAGACATCATTCAGGAATGGATCACCATTCAGATAAGTTCAACGATGAAAAGAAACACAATAAATCCGGCGCTAAAGCCGCAATGGGATTCAGGCACCAAGGTGCTGAAGGCTATGCGGGAATGGATAGCCGCCGCACTCAAGAGATGCAAGATGCAGGCATGATTCGCGAGAATCCATCCGCTATTGCTAACTTGCCTCAAGAAGTTATGATCAAAGCATACCCTAAGACTGGCCCATATTTACCAGAAGGTATTGATGATACCATCCGTGGTGTTGATGACCAAATGGATTATGATGATTCACAACGTAGAGCGCATTTCCTACCGAAGAAGGTTTAACCTGGAAGGAATAGCATGTCAAAAAGAGAACGGGCGGTAAAACGCACTGAAATCGAGCAAGATTACTCAGAATTCAATCGAGATCAAGATCGCTGCATTGCTTATGCCTATGAGCGCGCTCGGCAGATTGGTGGAGAGTTTGGTGGTGGATTGGATCCACGCCGACGCCAAGAAGTTGCTGATGCGGGATTAATCAAAGAAGATCATACTCAAATAGCCAACTTGCCAAGGCAAGCTCAACATCATGAGTTTCCCGCAGCAGGCTATTATATGACCCCTTATCTTGATGATTCTCGCCTAGAAGCAGCTAATCTCAATCCATTGGATTCGGCTAAGTTTGAATTCAAGAGAAGGAGATAATATGCCTTGCGCACCACGTCAAAACAAAAAAGGGAAGAAGATTGCTTATGCTATTTTGGGAGTTCCTATGAACTTACAGGCGCAGAATGCAAAGAAGAATCCCAAGATTGAACGACGACTCGAATTCGAGGAAACTTCTAGAGTTCGATAATGATAATTCGGGGTGATTCGGAGTGTCTGAGTTGCCCCGACCTTAAAGGAATATTATGGCAAAGAAACATACCAAGAAGATGCCTAAGGGCAAGAAGAAGATGAAGAAGGTTTTAAAAGAATTTTCTTCCGGAGAGTTGCATTCTGGCTCCAAGAAAGGCCCAGTTGTAAAAGATAAATCCCAAGCTTTAGCGATAGGATACTCTGAGGCAAGAAAAGCCAAGAAGAAACATAAGAAAAAGAAATAGTGTTCATTACTTTATCTTTCGGGCCGAATCATGACTTACCCACAAGTGGGTTGCTTATGGTTCGGTTTTTTCGTATCTTAATGCGGTAATTGGAATTAAAGGAGCATAATGACCAAAGAAACCCTCCAAGATTATTTAAGTCAAAGAGATAGTGAATACGAACAGATACTAAAAGAAGAAAGAGATGCAAAGGATAAGGCAAAAGATGCTGCCCTTTTGTCGGCCAAAAAAAAGAAATGCAAAAAATGTAAGAAAAAAATCATATATGCAATTGTAACTTGTAAACATTCATATGATTGGCCCAAATTGACACGAACTATGAAATATGATTTTTTAGAAGGACTTTGCGTAGACCATGCTCCTAAATTATCATCCGGAAAACCTGGATACGATAAGATAACTCTTGTTGAGGTTGATGATGTAAAAGTATCCATTGGCGCATCAGAAAATGATTATTCATTTACAGTATATTCTCAAGATCAATGCCATAATTGTGGGAAAAAGATAGTTGATATCAATGATTTTATACATCAAGAAATAAAAAATGGTGAACCTATAGAATCATTCTGTACACTACCTGCTTTACCAATAGAAGAATTATCTTATTATATGTGCAAGGAGTGGTGCGGTGACTAAAGAAACAGTCGGTAAAATAGCAACTGATCTTATTGTAAAAACACCCGATACTAAATCCCCCATCGAGCAGATGCAAGAGAATCTGACTGACTATGAAGCAAATATCTGGGAATGTGTTGAGCGCTGCAAAAAAGACTTCACCGATGACTTCTATATCGTGGTGATTACCAAGAATGAGAAGCTATTGCCCAATGTGTTTCGTAATTACTTTTATGGACGTTTAAGCTGCCCCACCCCAGACTACGATCAAACCGTATACAAATTTAAACGCAAGGATAATGCACCCGTGTTTATGTGGGTTATTCCATCCCGCGATGCATCGATCCATCTCATCAAGAATTATCTGTATGTGGCACCAGAAGAACGGGAACTGCTCAAATATGTATGCGCATTCCAGGATGGGACTTTGTTTAAATTAGCTAAAGAATTGAATGGCGAAAAACTAGAATCAGTTGAATTGGAGAATTAATGATAATTACAGATGCTTGGACAAGCAAATTTAAAGATATTGATGATATCATTTATAGACCTAAGCCGTTCCAGAAAATGGAATTGTGTGAAGGCAACGAAATCGCAATTGGTTTAAGGGCTGAAAGAAAATGGATCAATCCCAAAGAAGAAGATATGCAAAAAATATATGATGGCTTGGATAAACTTCGATCCGATTTTAAAGATAAGAATGCAACTCATTCTTTCGGTTATCAAATTTTTAAATTGTAAGGAAATTAATGGATACAGAACAGAAGATTTCTGATGATTTTCAGCATGAATATAATAAAAGAATGGGATATTCTACTTGTTATTGTTCCCCATGCGAATTGAAAAGCGGCAAAAGAGCAATTCTTGAAAGGCTTGAGAAAGAATTTTGCGATAATTGTCATGTATTCATGAGAACAAAATGTGAACATAAAAAGGAAATTAATGGCATTTGAAATGAAATATGATCGCGAGGGCAATCCACTCAAACAACCAGCGCTTGATCCCATGAATCAGCCTGAAGTTGAACAACCGGAAGTGCATGCGCAAGCAGATCAGCTAGAAGTAGTGCAAGAGCAAACGGTGCTTGAAACACTCGACGCAGAGGCACCCATTGAAAGTACCCCTGAAAAACAACCAGAACCTAAACAAGTTGTGGTGGAAAAACGACCAACAGCTCCTCAAGAGTCCTGGAAAAAGCTAAGGGATAAGGCATTAGCCGCTGAAAAAAGAGCTGCTGAACTTGAACAAGCATTGGCCCAAGCAGCGAAACAACAACCGCAACCAGCGCAAGAAGAAGAGGAAGCGGAGATATCAGTTGATGCAGATGCGCTCGTTGAAGGTAAACATTTATCGCAAGTAAACAAACATATCAAGAAGCTTGAAGCACAGCTCAATCAATATCAACAACAAACTGCCCTCAGCGCAACGGAAATGAGATTGAAGACTCAGTATCCGGACTTTGATACTATTGTGTCTCGAGATAATTTAGAGTCATTGCGACTTGCTTATCCTGAGATCGCTCAAACAATCAATTCGTCATCTGATTTATATTCTAAAGCAGTATCGGCATATACCATGATAAAGAAACTTGGCATCAATGAAGACAATGAAACATTCGACGCAGAAAAAGAAGTGATTCACAAGAATGCAAACAAGCCTAAGCCATCAGCACTCTTGAAGCCACAGCAAGGTGATAGCCCATTGACTAAGGCTAATGCATTTGCTCAAGGGCCATTAACCGATGATCTGAAGGCAGCAATGCTCAAAGAAATGAATATGTATAGGAATAGATAAGACTCTGATTACATAAGGTTCTTCCTACTCCTTATGTACGTTACTTGCCCAAGACTGAGCGTTGCTTCACCCGGTCTTGGGCTTTTTAATAATATTGTTTCTTCTATTATTTTGGTTTTCCTTGGGAGTAACCCACCGACAATTACTCTTTTCGTAATTGCCATTTAAATCTTTTCTGTCGATCTGTAATCCAGGTGGACGCATACCCATATCTTCCAAGAAATTTTCAAACTTCAGCCAGCGATCACATACAGAGATTCCCCTTCCACCATACCATCTATATGAAGGATGAGATGGCAATTTACATCTTTTTAAGATACCCCTCCAAATACAATAGGTAGAAGAAAGATGCAAATTATGAGTGGTAACTCTTTTTTTCAATTGAATAGTTCTACAATTCAGACACCATTTTGATCGACCCGATCTTAATCCATCAACTCTAACTTTTTGCTTTGTACCACAATCGCAAAGACACCAGTAGTTTTTTGTTTTGTTTCCTGATGTATGTTCAGCTTCACCTACTACAATCCATTTGCCAAATCGCAAACCGATCATAGATTTCCTTTACAATTTAATAAATTAATACTTATTATATTGGTAGCGCAATCGAAGACGTCGCTACCCTTCATCTAATCCCATCGAATGAAAAACGGAAGTCATTCACCGTAGGCGCAATGTAGTCTCGCCAACTCCAAGTATACCATAAAATATATTCTAGGAGAAATTGTCATGGCAATAACCACGACTAGTATTCTTCCGTCACCAGTTCAGCAAAGTTTCAGTTATAAACTTCTGAGCGTGCCGGTTCCGAATATGATCCATTGACTAATAGAAATTTAGTGGATTTAAAATCTCCTCTGATAATCTTGAATACCTGACCGCGTAAAGGCGAAGGCAACAAGGTGCAAGCAGGCGAAAGCCCGGCAGCATGAACGCAGTAAGCGAGGAGACGTCTGAGGACGATGCGGTACTCTGAACTTTATGGAAACATAAAGAGGCAATATGAGAATAATTGCCCGCCTGTAATAAAGGTCAAAAAGTAACAGAATGAAAATTCCAGCTATGAAGAAAAATATGCCAAGAAATGGCGGAAATACACTTCGTATGCGCAGGTATAACCCTTTAAACACCGCAATGGTTCCATTAGGAAATTCTGGTATCACGCCTCCAGCGCAAAATCTAACCGCTGTGGATATCGATGCCCAGATTTCATTTTACGGAACATACGTCCAGCTCAATGAACAGGTAACTTTACAAAATCAAGATCCTGTATTGAACGAGTGCGCGGCGCGTTTGGGAGTATCACTACGCCAAACAGAGGATCAACTCACGCGTGACATGTTAGCAGCGACAGCTGGTTTCATTAACTGCGTTGGTGGTGTGAATGGCGACAACCCAACTGAAATCACCCGTTCAGATGTTGATGCTGTTGTGCGTACATTGTTGAATAACAATGCATACACAATTATGGACAACATCGAAGGTGAAGATAAGTTTGGTACAGCGCCAGTTCGTGATGCATACTTTGCATTATGTTCAACCCAATTAACGGGTAACTTGGATGCGGTTGCTGGATTTATTCACAAGAACCAATATCCAGCTCCTATGAATGCATTGCGTTCAGAATGGGGTGCTATTGGTAACCTTAGATTCCTAGTTAGTTCTATTGGATCATTTGTAGCCAATGGCTCTGCTCTTGGCGCAAACGTTTACAATATCTTCTGCGTGGGTATGGAAGCTTATGCATGTATTGAACAAGATGGCTATAGCGCAAGCTTTATCTATCGACCACCAATATATGATGGCCCATTAGCGTTAAACGCTTCTGTAGGCTATAAATTTGCTGAAGTTCCACGAATCACTAATGACTTGTGGGTAATCAACTTACGCGCAACATTAGCTTAAAGGAGAGACTATGGACGGAACTATTCTCAGTCAAGGTAGATTTGTCGTACCTGCGACTGTTGTTAATCAATTTATTAAAATCCCTTCTAACGTAGACTTTATGTGGGTTAAAAACTACACAAATGCTGGTAAAGTTGGGGGCGCTACTGGACTTGGTTATGATTACTACTGGCAACGCGGCATGGCTGCGGGAACCGGTATGGTTCAATACTATGGTAACGGTACCGCAGTCAAAAGTGGTGATACGCTTGTTTCTGGTGGATTTACTCTGTATGATCCATCGGGTCAATCAGCTGGATCTTTACCGCTTCTTGGTAATCCTGTAGCGACTACTGCTATTTCTAATGCTACATCTCCTGTAGTGCTTACTGCTTCTACTGCTGGGCTTGTTGCTTCTACCGGTACAGTAGCTGGTACTATTGTTCGTATGAGCAATACATTAGCTCAATTGGATACTCAAGGTATTGATTTTGCGATTGGTTCTGTTGTTTCCAATACCAGCTTTACCTTAACAATAGCTGGGCTTAATGCTTTAGCTAACGTTCCTGGTGCTGTTGGTGGTGCTGGTTTCTATCGCATTGTTAATGTGGATCCATTGTTTTATCCACGTCGTCGATTCATTACCAACATTACTAAAGCAGTTAATGCCAACGTATCTACTTCTGTTCAGCACGGTATGACGCCAGGACAAGAAATTAGATTCTCTATCCCATCATTGAGTATTGCTCCTCTGGGCATGATTCAATTAGACGGTGTATTGGCTACTATCTTGACTGTTGTTGATGATTTCAACTTCACCATCAATGTAGATACTTCTGCATTCAGCACTTTTGTATGGCCTGCTGTTGCTCAACAACCGTCATCATTCCCTATTATGGTGCCTGTTGGCGAAGATACTGCTCAGTCATTGATTTCCCTTGGAATTCAAGTTCCATCTGTTGGTGGAATTCAGATCAACAATACTCAATCAGGATTACTTGCTGATGCGACCACTAATACTGGTTTCCTTGGTATGGTTCTTGGTACAGGTGGCGTTGGTACTGTTGCTGGTGCTCTAGCGATATCCGGCCCTGCTGGTACAACTGCTGGTGACGTAGTGTATTGGGTTGCCGGTAAGTCGAGCTTTGGCGGACTTTAACAGTCTTTGAAATATACGAGATATGG
>Ga0193745_1000015_pt1 | contig 38774 bp, 31 predicted proteins | sample L1a2metaG_FD_145899 | JGI IMG/M metagenome (GOLD analysis project Ga0193745, IMG submission 145899) | Soil microbial communities from a riparian zone of the East river system, Colorado, United States - L1a2 | ecosystem: Environmental > Terrestrial > Soil > Riparian zone | place: USA: East River... | reverse complement strand
AGCGTGGTGTGCGCTTCGACCGAAATCGAACCGTGGGACATTGCGCCGGTCGAAAAACGCTTGACGATCTCCGCCGCGGGTTCGACCTCCTCGATCGGAACGGGCTTCACGCGATCGAGCCGGAATTCGAACAGACCGCGGAAGGTCATGTGGCGCTTCGACTGGTCGTTGATGATCGCGGCGTATTCCTTGTAGGCCTGCGGGGAGTTCTGCCGCGCCGAGTGCTGCAGCTTCGCGATCGCGTCGGGCGTCCACATGTGCTCTTCGCCGCGCACGCGCCAGGCGTACTCGCCGCCCGGTTCCAGCATCGACTGCAGCACGGGGTTGGTGTCGTCGAACGCGGCCTTGTGTATGCGGATCGCCTCTTCGGCGACGTCGAACAAGCCTATGCCTTCGATCGACGAGGTGGTGCCGGTGAAATACTTGTCCACGAGCGACCTCGCGAGGCCTACCGCCTCGAAGATCTGCGCGCCGGTATAGGACATGTAGGTCGAGGTGCCCATCTTCGACATCACCTTCTTCAGGCCCTTGCCGATCGCCTTCACGAAATTCTTGATCGCCTTCCTGCCGTCGAGATCCGCGCCAAACTGGTCCTTCGCCGCAAGATCGAGCAGCGTCTCGAGGACGAGATACGGATGCACCGCCTCGGCGCCGTAGCCTCCGAGCAGTGCAAAGTGGTGCACCTCTCGCACGGAGCCGGTTTCCACCACGAGTCCGGCGCTCGTGCGCAAGCCCTTCGCCACCAGGTGCTGGTGGATTGCAGACAATGCGAGAAGCGCCGGGATGGCCACGCGTTCCCGCTCGATGAGCCGGTCGGAAATCACGATGATCGAGTATCCCGCTCGCACCGCATCCTCGGCCTGCGCGCAAAGCGACGCGAGGCGCGCCTCGACCGCCTCCTTGCCCCACGCGATGGGGTAGGTGATGTCCAGCTCGAGCGAGCGGAACTTGCCGCCGGTGTAGCGATCGATGTGCCGGATTTTCTCCATTTCGAAGAAGTCGAGCACCGGCTGGGACACCTCCAGCCGGAGAGGCGGGTTCATCTCATCGATGCCGAGCAGGTTCGGCTTCGGTCCGATAAAGGACACCAGCGAGGTCACGAGCTCCTCGCGGATCGGGTCGATCGGGGGGTTCGTGACCTGCGCGAAGAGCTGCTTGAAGTAGTGGTACAGCGTCTTGTTCTTGTCCGACAGAACCGCGAGCGGGGAGTCGTTGCCCATCGAGCCGACGGGTTCCTCGCCGTTCATAGCCATCGGGGTCATGATGAACTTGATGTCCTCCTGCGTGTAGCCGAAGGCCTGCTGGCGGTCGAGCATCCGCACCGCGCTCTTCAGAGGCGGGGTCTTTTCGGTCTCGACCTCGTCCAGCTTGACGCGGATACGCTCGATCCACTCGGCGTAGGGTTTAGCGCCGGCGAGCGTGTTCTTGAGCTCTTCGTCGTCGATGATCCGCCCCTTCTCCAGATCGACGAGGAACATCTTGCCGGGCTGCAGGCGCCACTTCTTGACGATTCTCTCTTCGGGGACCGGCAGGCAGCCGCATTCCGATCCCATGATCACGAGGTCGTCCGCAGTGACGATGTAGCGCGAGGGCCGCAGGCCGTTCCGGTCGAGCGTCGCGCCGATCTGGCGCCCGTCGGTGAAGGCGATCGAGGCGGGGCCGTCCCAGGGCTCCATCATGGCGGCGTGGTACTCGTAGAACGCGCGCCGCGTGGGGTCCATCAGGGTGTGGTTCTCCCAGGCTTCGGGGATCATCATCATCATCGCATGCGCGACCGAATACCCTCCCATGACCAGGAGCTCCAGCGCATTGTCGAACGAAGCAGAATCGGATTGCCCGTCGTAGATCAGCGGCCAGATCTTTTCCAGATCCCGGCCGAGCACCGGACTCGATATCGCGCCCTGGCGCGCCCGGATCCAGTTGACGTTGCCTCGCAGGGTGTTGATCTCGCCGTTGTGGCAGATCATGCGGAACGGGTGCGCCAGATCCCAGGATGGAAAGGTGTTCGTGGAGAAGCGTTGGTGGAGTACTACAGGGATTTGCAGGACGCGCGCGTCCTGCAAATCCCTGTAGTACTCCCCGACCTGGTGCGCGAGCAGCATGCCCTTGTAGCACACGGTGCGCGCCGACATCGACGGAACGTAGAACTCCTTCCCGTGCGCGAGCTTGAGCGACTGGATCGCGTGGCCCGCGCTCTTCCTGATGATGTAGAGCTTGCGCTCCAGCGCGTCCGTCACGGTCAATTTCTTCCCGCGCCCGATGAATACCTGGCGCATCACCGGCTCGATGCGCTTCGCCGGTTCGGCGAGGTCGCTGTTGTCCACCGGCACATCGCGCCACCCGAGCAGGACCTGGCCCTCGTCCTTGATCGCGCGTTCGATCTCGTACTCGCAGGCAAAGCGCGAGGCCGGATCGCGCGGCAGAAATACCATGCCCACGCCGTACTGGCCCGCGGGCGGGAGCTTCACGCCCTGCTTGGCCATCACTTCGCGGAGAAACTTGTCGGGAATCTGGATGAGCAGGCCCGCCCCGTCCGAGAGCTTGGGATCCCAGCCCACCGCGCCCCGGTGGGTGAGATTGCGCAATACCGTGAGACCTTGCTCGACGATGGAATGCGATTTCTTGCCCTTGATATGAGCGACAAAACCCACGCCGCAAGCGTCATGCTCGTTGGCGGGGTGATACAGACCCTGGGGCTCGTTCAGAATCACGCTGGTTCGGACGAATCGGTTTGCCGGCGGCGGCGATTTCTCATTCCGCACTTTTCAATGCCGGGTTTTTGACTATACCTGCGTTTCCTTGCTGCCTCAAGTGCTTAGAGCCGTACTTCGCAGCAGCAATCCCAGGCACCGCTAGCACTTACTTAGGCGGCAAGCCGCGAGAGCGTGTGATCGATTGCGCCGGCCGGTACGTCGGCGCGAAGCAGCGCCGACCCCAGCCGCTCCAGCAGAACAAAATGGACGCGGCCGCCCTTTGCTTTCTTGTCGAGCCGCATCAATTGCTGCATGCGCGCAGGCGAAATCCCTCTTGCGGATGTCGGCAGTCCCGCGCGCTCGAGGAGCGTACGGACGCGAGCGGTGTCGGCCTCCGAAAGATAGCCAAGCTGACGCGACAGGTCCACCGCCATGACCATCCCGGCCGCAACGGCCTCGCCGTGCAGCCAAGCGCCGTAGCCGAGGCCCGTTTCTATGGCGTGGCCGAATGTATGGCCGAAGTTCAGGAGCACGCGCAATCCGTGCTCGCGCTCGTCCTGGCCGACGATTTCGGCCTTGATCGCGATCGAACGCATCACCGCCTGTTCCAGCGCCTCCGCATCCCGCACCAGCAGGCGATCGAGATTGGCCTCGAGCCAAGCGAAGAACGCCGCGTCACGGATCAAGCCGTGCTTGATCACCTCGGCAAGCCCCGAGCGCAGCTCGCGCTGGGGCAGGGTTTCCAGCGTTCTCGTGTCGGCCACGACCAGCTGGGGCTGATGAAAAGCGCCGATCATGTTTTTCCCGAGCGGGTGATTGATCGCGGTCTTGCCGCCGACCGACGAATCCACTTGTGCGAGCAACGTGGTCGGGATCTGAACGAAGGGCACGCCGCGCTGATAGGTGGCGGCGGCGAATCCCGCCAGATCCCCGATTACCCCACCCCCCAGGGCGATGAGCGTAGTGTCACGCGCGCATCGCTTCTCGAGCAGCGCATCGAAGATCCCATTCAGGGTGCGCCAGTCCTTGTGCTCCTCGCCGTCGGGAACGATGATGCGGACCACCTCGATGTCCTCGCCGGCCAGTACCCCGGCGACGCGCTCGAGATAGAGCGGCGCCACGGTGGAGTCGGTGACCACGGCCACTTTCCTTTGCGCAAGGAAAGGAGCAATGAGATCGGCCCGATCGAGAAGCCCGGCACCGACGTGAATTGGATAGGAGCGCTCCCCGAGCGCTACGCTGAGAGTTTGCATGCTTCGTCGAATCGGGCCAGCACCTGTGCAAGCAGGGGGCCGATGCCCTGGCGGCCGGTGTCGATGACCAGGTCCGCGACCTCCCGGTAGAGCGGATCGCGCACGGCGTAAAGAGCCTCGAGCCGCTCGCGCGGGTCGCCGCCCTGCAAAAGCGGCCTGGACTTGTCGGTGCGGGTGCGCTGCCACAGTACCGGTGGCAGCGCGTGAAGGTAGATGACGAAGCCGCGGGTCCTGAGATTCTCGCGGTTGTGCGCATCGAGCACCGCGCCACCCCCGGTCGCGAGCACGATGTCGTCCAGCGCGGTCAACTGTGCGATCACCTCGGCCTCGCGCTTGCGAAACCCGGCCTCGCCCTCGATATCGAAGATAACGGCGACGCGCACGCCGGTACGTGCCTCGATTTCACGGTCGGCATCGTAGAACGTCTTGCCGAGGCGCTTGGCGAGCTGGCGGCCGACCGTGGTCTTTCCGGCGCCCATCATGCCCACCACGAAAATCTTGTGGTTCGTCTTCACGGGGATATTGTAGCAACCCGACCGCATCGGGCCCGAAAGCAGGCCGGAAAGCAAAAGGCCGGCGTTGCCGGCCCCTTGCCGCTAGCGATTCCGTAGCTTCAGCGCTGGCTTATGATGCGCTGCTCGACGATGCGCGGAGTGATGAACACCAAGAGTTCAGTCTTGTTGTCCGAGCGGGAGTTATTGCGGAAAAGCACTCCAAGGAACGGCAGGTCCCCGAAGAACGGCACCTTGGTAATCGTGGTCTGCAAGGTCTGGGTGTAGATACCGCCGATCACGACCGTGCCGCCGTTCTCCACCAGCACCTGGGTCTGGACGTGCTTGGTGTCGATGGCGAAACCGGCGTTGGTGCTCTGACCCACCGAGTCCTTGTTGATGTCCAGGGTCATGATGATATTGCCGTCGGGCGTGACCTGCGGCTTGACCTTGAGCGAGAGGTTCGCCTTGCGGAACGATACCGAGGTCGCGCCGCTCGAAGTCGCCTGCTGGTAAGGCAACTCGGTGCCCTGCTCGATGAGCGCTTCGACATTGTTGGCGGTCATCACCCGGGGGCTCGAAATGATCTTGCCTTTGCCGTCGGCCTCCAGAGCCGAGAGTTCCAGCTGAAGCGCGCCGGTCAGTCGATTGGTGATCAACAGGGCGATGGAACCTGCGGCAGTTGCATTGCCGACTGGCGACGCAGGCATATTGACGCTCAGATTGTCGGGGGTCTTCGTCGTTATGTTCCCGCCGGGCGCAGGGAACAAGTTGGGAAAATCGAGCAGCGTTCCGGACTGGGTCACGGCAACCCCCGACTCATTGATGCCTACCGGGCTCGGACCCGTGCTGTTGCTGCTCTGGACGATCGGGCGGGCCACATTGCCCATGCGCACGCCGAGATTTTTCGCAAAAGTGTCGTTGGCTTCGACGATCCGCGCCTCGATCAGCACCTGTTGCACCGGGACGTCGACCTGACCCAGCAGCTTTCTCACGTCCTCGAGACGGACGGTAACGTCCTGGACGAACACCTGATTGGTGCGTGCATCCACTGCAGCGCTGCCGCGCTTGGACAGGATGCGCTGCAGGGGATCGGAGAGGAGCTTCGCAAAGGCGTCGGCCTTGGCGTAGTTGAGCTGGAAGGTTTCGGTGCGCAGCGGTTCCAGTTCCGTGATCTGTGCGCTGGACTCCAGGGCAAGCTTCTCCTTGGTCGCGAGCTCGTCGCGCGGCGCGATCCAGATCACGTTGCCGTTCTTGCGCATGTCCAGGCCGCGAGTCTGAAGGATGATGTCGAGCGCCTGGTCCCATGGTACGTCCTTCAGGCGCAGCGTGAGATTACCGCCCACCGTGTCGCTGGTGATGATGTTCAGGTCGGTGAAGTCCGCTATGACGTTCAGCACGCTCCTCACTTCGACGTTCTGGAAGTTGAGCGACAGCTTCTCGCCGGTATAGCCGCTGCGCGACCCCTGCACCAATTTGTTGGGATCGTACTGGATCGGTTTCACCTCGAGCACGAACTGCGTGTCGGTCTGGTAGGCGTTGTGCTCCCAGAGACCGCGCGGTTCGATCACCATGCGCACGTTGTCGCCCTGGGGGAAAACGCTGAAGGTTTGCACCGGGGTTGCGAAGTCGATGACGTCGTAACGCTTGCGCAACACGTCGGAAACACTCGTTTTGAGGAAATCGACGATTACCGTTTGTCCTTGCTGGCGGATATCCACGCCGGTCGACGCGTCCGAAAGCTCGACGACGATTCGCCCCTCACCACCGCGCCCGCGCCGGAAATTGACGTCTTTCAGCGCGTGCTGAACGTCCGATCTGCCTTCTGCGAAACGCGCCGCGCCGCTGGCCGCGGCCGGCTGCGCACCCCCCGTGGCGGCCAAGGTGATCAACAGGCTGCTGCCTTCGATCTGGGTCTCGTACGAAACCATGTTGCGTAAATTGAGCACCAGGCGGGTGCGCTCGCCCGCCTGCACCACGTTGATCGAGCGCAACACCGCCTCGCCGATATCCTGACTGGTCCGCCCCAAGCCGTTGGTCGTATCGGGGAAGTCGAATGCGATCCGGGCCGGGTTGGCGATCGTGAAGCTGCCCGGGGCGGCTGCTATCGGGTTCTTCAGGGTTACCCGCACCAGCACCTGGCCGCCGGCCTGTGTAACGTCGAAGTTTTCGATGCTGTTCTGCTGCGCCCATGCTGCCGACGCGAGCAGGAGCAACCCGACTGGGCAAATCACCGCCCGAATGAATCTTCGCACGAGGACATGGTTCATTATTTCCCTCCTCCAACTTCCTGCAACTGCATAGTGCTCTGGCGTTCGGTCCAGTCGCCCACCGCATCCTGGATGAGTTCACGTAACTGGATCTGACTTTCGGAGATCGTTGTGATAAGGCCGAAATTCTGGCCCATGTAGTTGCCGACTTTGACGCGGTACAGGCCCGTATCGGCTTTGACCAGCGCAAAATTCGCTTTCCTCTGTTGCAGCACGCCGACCATCTTCAGTGATTCCAACGGATAGGCTTCAAGCGGTTCCTTCGGCCGGTTGAGATCGGGCTTGAGTCCTCCGCCGCCGCCGCTGCTTGCCGATTTCGTGACCAGCTCGATTTTCGCGCTGCTGAAGGGATCGGCCTGGTCGAAAGCCTTGTAAGGTACCGGCTCATAGGGCTTAACGACGGGCAGCGGGTCGATCCTCCCGCGCAAATCCTTGGTCTTGTCCTTCAGTTCGGACTTGAGGTCGCCGAATTCCTCGCCGGTACACGCCGCGAGCAGCAGCCCGAGCACGATGGCAGGAAGCGCCTTCATTTCTTGCCCGCCTTGACGCTCTTTGCTGCCCTGTTCTGGCTTGCCACTTCCTCGTCGTCCAGATAACGGAAGGTCTTTGCGGTGACGTCCATGACGAGCGAGCCGTCTTTTCCTCCCGTCAGCCCGATATCGTTCAGCGTGACGATGCGCGAGAGCTGTCCGATATCGCTCGCAAACTGCCCCATGTCGTGATAGCTGCCGTTGAGTTTCAGCGTGACCGGCAGCTCGGCGTAGAATTCGCGCTTGGTTTCCGTCGGCGCCGGCCTGAACAGTTCAAATTGCAGACCGCGGCCGAGCCCTGCCTGGTTGATGTCTACGAGCAGCGCGTCCATTTGCGATCGATTGGGGAGCTGCCTCAGAAGCGCGCCGAAGGAGCTGTCGATTTCGCGCAGCTGCTGACGGAAAAGATCGAGATTGATTGCCTGTTGCTGCTTCGCGACATACTCGTCTTTGAGCTTCGCTTCCTGCAGGCGCCCGGCTTCGAGCGAATCCATCTGTTCCTGCCAGTCGAGAAAGTAGCCCATTGCGACGATGCCGATCAGCAATCCGAGCAACAGCATCGCCTTGGGTAATGGCGGCCACGCGCCCGGATCGCGCGTATTGAGATTCTTGAACTGTTCGAGAAATTTCTTCATCGGTCTTAGCCCTTGGCCGGAGCGGCCTTGGGTGCGCCCTTACCCGATTTGCCGGCATCGTCGGACTGCTGCCGCTTCAGGCTCACATTCATGTTGAATTCGGAAACGCGCTTGTTGCTTATGTTCACCGCCTTGATTTCGACCAGATCGGGGTTCTCAAGGTAAGGTGATGCCGCGAAATTGCGCATCAGGGTCGAGACGCGCGCGTTGGATTGCGCGTAGCCCACCATGTTGATTTTCAGGCCCGTCTGCTTGATCGTCTTGAGGTACACGCCATCGGGCACTTGCTGAACCAGTTCCTGCAGCAAGTAGACGGCCTGGGCTCGGTCCGCTTGCAGCCGCTCGATGATCTGCTTGCGCGCAAGAAGCGCTGCAATTTCGCTCTTCAGCTTTTTGATCTCCTCGATTTCCTTGTCGAGCCTGACGTTTTCCCTTTTCAGGAATTCGTTGCGGTCGCTTTGCACCGCGATGTATCCCGCAATGGTCAGGTGCACCGCGCCGACGATCAGAAGCGCGAGCACGGACACCATGCCTCCAAGCACGCCAAGGTGCTGGCGCGCGGCCTTGCGGCGCGCCTCGCGCCAGGGGAGCAGATTGATGCGGATCACGGGTCGAATCTCCGCATGGCAAGCCCGCAAGCGACCATCAGCGAGGGCGCATCCGAGACCAGTTTCTTCAGCGAGACGCGCGGCGAAATCGCCATGCTCGCGAAAGGATTGGCAACCAGAGCATTGATCTGGGTGCGGCTCTGCACCATCTCGTCGAGCCCTGGAATCACCGCTGAGCCTCCGGTGAGCAGAACGTGCTCGACCGAGGTGTACTGGGTCGATGTAAAAAAGAACTGCATTGCCCGCTGGATTTCCAGCGCCGCGTTCTCCATGAAGGGGCGCAGCACTTCCGATTCGTAGTTTTCCGGCAGGCCCCCGGAGCGCTTGGCCGCTTCGGCTTCCTCCAAGCTCATGCCGTACACGCGCATGATGTCCTGCGTGAGCTGACTGCCGCCGAACGCCTGCTCGCGCGTGTACACGGTCTGCGCGTTGCGCAGCACCGTGATGTTCATCACGTTCGCGCCCAAATCGACCAGCGCGATATTCTGGTCTTTGCCGTTATCCGGGAATTGCTGCTGAATCAGCTCGAAAGAAGTCTGGATGGCGTAGGATTCGACGTCCATGACTATCGCCTTGAGGCCTGAGGCTTCGGCCACCGCGACCCGGTCTTCGACCTTTTCCTTGCGTGAGGCAGCGATCAGCACTTCGACCTCTTCCGGTCCCGAAGGAGAAGGTCCCACTACTTGAAAGTCCAGGTTGACCTCCTCGAGCGCAAACGGGATGTACTGATTGGCCTCGGTTTCGACATGGACCTCCAGCTCTTCGTCGCGCAGCCCCGCCGGTACGATGATCTTCTTGGTGATCACCGCGGCCGTGGGCAGGGCCAGGGCGACGTTTTTCGTGCGCGTCGCCATTCTCTTCCAGCCACGCTGCACGGCATCGACGACAGCGTCCAGGTTGGTGATGTTGCCGTCCAGAACCGCGTCCTTCGGCAACGCCTCGATGGCATAACGCTCGACCCGCGGATTTCCCCTGCCCGCATCGGCGAGCTCGACCAGCTTCACCGAGGACGAAGAGATATCCATCCCGAATAGCGGCGGCGCTTTCGGCTTGAAAATATCCAAATTCAAATTCAGCTGCAACCGGGATTTCCCCTTCAGGTATGGCTGGTTAGGCGCGATTAGTATAATTTACGTTAAATGCTAGCAACAACCCCTCACCCTGTAAAGTAAATTTTTCACGCGAGATATTAGGTGCTTAGGGTGAACCTACCGCTCTTTCTGCTCTCTATAATGGGCGACCTTTTTCCGGATATCCCCTGAATGTGGCTTCGATGGTTCGCCTTCCCGGCGTTGGCGCTGGCCGGGTTGGGGGTAGTGAGCCTGGCGCTGGCTGGTTTCGTGATCCTTCTGGCGTACCCTAACCTGCCCTCCATCGAGGCGCTCACCGAGTACCAGCCGAAGATCCCGTTGCGCGTCTACACCGCCGACGGCTTGCTGATCGGGGAGTTCGGCGAAGAGCGCCGTTCGGTCGTCAGCATCGAGGAAGTTCCTTCTCTGATGAAACAGGCGATCCTCGCGGCCGAGGACGAGCGCTTTTACCAGCATACCGGGGTCGACTACCACGGGGTGCTGCGGGCAGCCTACTCCAACCTGGTAACCGGCGGCAAGACTCAAGGGGCTTCGACGATCACGATGCAGGTCGCGCGAAACTTCTTTCTTTCCCGGGAGAAAACGCTGACCCGCAAACTGTACGAGGCGCTGCTGGCGTTCAAGATCGAAAACAGCCTTGGCAAAGATCAGATCCTGGAGATCTACATCAACCAGATCTACCTCGGCCAAAGGGCCTACGGGTTCGGCGCAGCAGCGCAAGTCTACTTCGGCAAGACGCTATCCCAGCTCAACTCGGCCGAGATCGCGATGCTTGCCGGGTTGCCCAAGGCTCCCTCCTCCTTCAACCCGGTGATCAATCCGAAACGCGCCAAGCAACGCCAGCTCTACGTGCTGCGGCGCATGCGCGAGCTCGCCCTGCTCGACGACGAGCAGTACGAGGAGGCTCAGAAGACTCCGATCAGCGTCAAGCGCGAAACCGTCACCGAATATGAGATTCACGGCGAGTTTGTCGCCGAGATGGTGCGCCAACTGCTTTTTGAGCGCTATCCGGAGGAGGTCTATTCACGCGGCTTTCGCGTCTACACGACGATTACGCGCGCAGACCAGGAAGCGGCCTACGCGGCCCTGCGTCAGGGCTTGCTCGAATACGACCGGCGCCACGGCTATCGCGGCCCCGAAGGATTCGTCGATATCAAGGATGCGCAGGAGGAGGACTACGAGGAGACGCTGCAAGACCATCCCGACAGCGACGACCTCCTCGCGGCACTCGTTCTGGAAGCGACACCGAAACGGGTGAGAGCCTATCGGCGTGGAGGAGAAACCGTTATCGTGTCCGGGGAGGGACTCAAGTTCGCCGAGCGCATGCTCGATTCCCGGACTCCACTGACCCGCAGGATCCGGCGTGGGGCAGTGATTCGCGTCCAGAAAGACGACCATGACGACTGGCAGATCGTCCAGCTCCCGGAAGCCGAGGGCGCCTTTATCTCGGTCAACCCGCAGGACGGCGCCGTGCGATCGCTCGTCGGCGGCTTCGATTTCAACCGGAGCCAGTACAACCACGTGACCCAGGCCTGGCGCCAGCCCGGCTCGGGCTTCAAGCCCTTCATCTACTCGTCCGCGCTGGAGAAGGGATTTACGGCGGCCACCGTGATCAACGATGCCCCCGTGGTGGTCGACGCGGCGCTGACGGGCGGCCAGGTCTGGGAGCCCAAGAACTACGACGGCAGGTACGAAGGGCCCATGAGCCTGCGCATGGCGCTCGCCAAGTCGAAGAACATGGTGTCGATTCGAATCCTTCAGGCGATCAGCCCCCAGTACGCGCAGGATTACATCACCCGATTCGGCTTCGATGCCGATCGCCACCCGCCCTACCTCACCATGGCGCTCGGCGCGGGCTCGGCCACACCGCTTCAGATGGCTCGCGCCTTTTCGGTATTCGCCACCGGCGGATATCGCACTGAACCGTACGTGATTCAGAAGATCGTCGACGACCGCGGCAACGTGCTCGCGCAGGCGCAGCCGGCTCGCGCCGGGGACGAGACCCTGCGGGTCATCGACGCCCGCAATGCCTTCATCATGGACAGCATGATGCACGATGTGATGCGCTACGGAACCGGCGCGCGCGCCATGGCGCTCGGGCGCCAGGATCTCGCCGGCAAGAGCGGCACCACCAATGACTACGTCGACGCCTGGTTCAGCGGCTATCAACCCATGCTCGTCAGCGTCGCCTGGGTGGGCTTCGATCAGCCGAAAAAACTCGGCCCCGGGGAGACTGGGTCGGTCGCGGCGCTGCCGATCTGGATGAACTACATGGGCAAGGCGCTAAAGGGCACGCCGGAGATGGCCCAACGCAATCCCGAGGGTGTCGTCGTGGTCAAGGTCAACGAAAACGGGCTTCAGTCGCCCGACGGAAGGCCGGAATTCTTCTTTCGCGAAAATGTGCCGCCCGAGCAGGGTCCGGTCGATCCGGGAGTGCGGACTACAGAGGACGTCAGGAACCAGTTGTTCTAGCTCGAGCGGCTCGGCCGGCGCGGACGCGCACGGCCCGCAGCGTGACTAGCGCAGCACGACGGCGCGGCCCGATTGTTCGCTCACCAGCTTCGACAGTGCTGCAAGCAGCTCGCCGCCCTCGCGGGTATCCACCCAGTCCGACCCATTCCAGCGGAAATGGTAGCCTCCCGATCTTGCTGCGACCCAGATCTGACTCGCGGCAGAGTGACGGTTGACGACAATGCGGCTGCCGTCGGCAAATTCGAGCTCGAGCACACCGGAACCCTTGGGCTCGCAGTCGCAATCCGCCCCGGTTTCTTCCACCGCCCGCGCGATCCGCTCCAGCATCGCATCGGCCAGGCTGTCGAATTCGCTCGGGGTCATCGCCGTGCTAAACTCGTTTGCACAAACTAATTATCGGCATCGCCATGCGCCGCGCCGTTGGCCTCGTTCTCGTTATCCTCGCTCTCTCGGCCTGCGGCAACAAAGCGGCGCTCTACCTTCCCCCGCCGGAACGAGATCCGCAGCAGGATAGCAAACCCGCCCCGCGCCAGTGAATTTTTTTTCGTACCAGGACGGCGCGCTATGTGCGGAGCGCGTGCCTCTCCTTGAGATCGCGGAGCGCTTCGGAACGCCGAGCTACATCTATTCGCGCGCCGCACTCGAGCTCGCATACCGCGAGTTCGATCAGGCTTGTTCGGGGCGCGACGTCCTCATCTGCTATTCGGTCAAGGCCAACTCCAATCTCGCGGTACTGGACGTACTTGCGCGTCTCGGTTCGGGTTTTGACATCGTTTCGGGCGGCGAGCTTGCGCGGGTCCTAGCCGCGGGGGGCAGCGCAGCCAAGACCGTTTTTTCCGGCGTGGGCAAGAGCGAAGCCGAAATGCGCCGCGCGCTTGAGGTCGGCGTTATGTGCTTCAACGTCGAGTCCGAAGGGGAACTGGCTCGGCTCGCCACCGTTGCGCGGAGCATGGGCAAGATCGCTCCCGTGTCCTTGCGCATCAACCCTGATGTCGATCCCAAGACGCACCCCTACGTCGCCACCGGCTTGCGAGAAAGCAAATTCGGCATCGCCTACGACGCAGCGCTCCCGCTTTATCGCAAGGCGGCGAAGCTGGCGGACCTTCGAGTAGTCGGAATCGATGTCCATATCGGCTCGCAGATTACCGACGTTGAACCGTTCGTCGCTGCGCTTGAAAAAGTCCTTGAGTTTGTCGACGTCCTGGACGCCACAGGGGTGCACCTGGAGCATCTCGATCTGGGCGGCGGGCTCGGAATCCGTTATCGCGACGAGGCGCCCCCGGGGGTGAAAGATTACCTGGGACGCCTGTTCCAGCGCCTCGGCAAGCGCGAGATGCGAATTCTGTTCGAACCCGGCCGTTCGCTTGTCGGCAACACCGGGCTCCTGCTCACCCGCGTTGAATATCTCAAGCACGGCGCCGCAAAGAACTTCGTCGTGACCGATGCGGCGATGAACGATCTGTTGCGCCCGGCGCTTTATGACGCCTGGCACGAGGTACTGCCCGTGATCCGGCGGGAGGGTCCGGCGCGGAGCTACGATATCGTCGGTCCGGTCTGCGAATCTGCGGATTTTCTCGCCCGTGAGCGCACGCTCGCGGTCGCAGCCGGGGATCTTCTCGCGATCATGTCGGCGGGCGCCTACGGCATGACGATGAGCTCGAATTACAATTCCCGGCCGCGTGCCGCCGAGGTCATGGTCGATGGGAAAACGGCTCACCTCGTTCGAGACCGCGAAAGCGCCGATGCCCTCTTTGCATCGGAGCGACTTTTGCCGTAAATTTAAGCGTTTGCCGACAAGGGCATCGGGGACAACGGGAGGGGCCGGGGTCCACGGTAGCCGTTCGTGCGTTGCGGAGACCCGAGAGTCGATGAACGGAGTCATTCGCAGCAGTCGGTCGCATTGCCCGGCCGCTTCCTGATGGAATATGCGGCTTTTTCCCCTCGTTAGCGAAACCATGGATTCTTCAGCGCACTTGCACATTGCAGCACGTAGGTCCAAGCGGCTGCTTGTTTTCGGCGGCGTTGGCTTGCTCGTTCTCGCGGTCGCGCTGTTCGCCTACTTCGGAACCGAAATACGCGCAAACGAGCGCAAGGCGCCCAAAGGACCTTCGGCGATACCGGTCACGATTGCGCCGGTCCTGCAGGAAATCGTGCCTTTCCGGCTCCTGGCGATCGGCAACGTCGAGGCTTATTCGACCGTGTCGGTCAAGGCGCGCGTCGACGGACAGATCGTCGAAGTCGGATTCAAGGAAGGCGAGGAAGTTCCACGAGGTCGCGTGCTCTTCAAGATTGACCCGCGCCCCTACCAGGCGGCATTACGCCAGGCCGAAGCCAACTTCCTGCGCGACACCTCGCAAAAAGACCAGGCCCGCTCACAAGAGCGCCGCTACCAGGAACTGCTCGCAAAGAATTTCGTCTCCAAGGAGGCCTACGCGCAAATCCGCACCAACGCCGATACGGCCGAAGCCGTGGCCCAGGGGAGCCGCGCCGCGCTCGATAACGCAACGCTGAATCTGGAGTACTGCACGATCCGCTCTCCGATCGACGGCTACCCGGGAAAGATCCAGATTCAGATGGGAAACCTCGTCAAGGCGAACGATACGCTTCCGCTGGTGGTGATCAACCAGGTCCACCCGATCTACGTGAACTTCTCGGTGCCGGAGCAGCAGCTCCGCGCCGTTCGCGGCTACATGTCCTCGGGGCCGCTCGCGGTCGAGGCGCTGGCCCCGGGCTCGGATCAACCCGCAGCCTCCGGAACGCTGGTCTTCGTCGATAACGCGGTCGATCCGAGCACCGGCACCATCAAATTGCGGGCGCAGTTCCGGAACAATGAAAACGCGCTGTGGCCGGGCCAGTTCGTCAACGTGAGGATCAAGCTCTACGACCAGAAAGACGCCCTGGTCGTGCCCTCCAAGTCGGTGCAGACCGGGCCGGCCGGCCAGTACGTGTTCGTGGTCAAGCCCGACATGACCACCGAGGTGCGCAAAGTCACGGTCGAGCGCACCGAGGGCGACAGCGCGATCATTGCGACGGGTCTGGAAAAAGGCGAACGGGTGGTCACACAGGGCCAGCTGCGCCTCGGAGCCGGGGCGAAGGTCGTGGACAAGTCGTAGTTCTCATTCCATGAATCTTTCAGAGATTTTCGTCCGCCGCCCCGTCATGACCGTGCTGGTCATGGCCGCGATTCTGATTTTCGGACTGGCGAGCTACCGCTTGCTGCCGGTTTCATCATTGCCCAACGTCGATTTCCCCACGATCCAGGTTTCGGCCACTCTCCCAGGCGCGAGCCCCGAGACCATGGCGGCGGCCGTCGCGACGACCCTCGAAAAGCAGTTTTCGACGATCGCAGGCATCGACCAGATGACTTCGATCTCCGGCCAGGGCCTCACCAGCATCACAATCCAGTTCTCGCTCGACCGCGACATCGACGCCGCAGCTCAGGACGTGAACTCGGCGATCGCGGCCGCGGCAAAGCAGCTGCCGCCGACCATGACGACGCCGCCCTCGTTCAGGAAGGTGAATCCGGCCGACGCTCCGGTTTTCTTTCTGACACTCACATCCGAAACTCTGCCGCTTTCGACCGTCAACGAGTACGCGGAAACCTTTCTCGCGCAGCGCATCTCGACGATTTCCGGGGTGGCTCAGGTTCAGGTGCAGGGCCAGCAGAAATATGCGGTGCGTGTGCAGGTCGACCCCAATGCGCTCGCCGCGCGCGGCGTCGGCATCAACGAGGTCGAGCAGGCAGTCGCCAGCGCCAACGTCAATCTGCCCACCGGCACGCTCTACGGCAAGGACCGCATGTTTGCCATACAGGCGACCGGCCAGCTTTACGAGGCTGCCTCCTTCCGGCCCATCATCGTCACCTACCGCAACGGCGCGCCGGTCCGCTTGAGCGAGCTGGGGAGCGTCATCGACAGTGTGGAAAACGACAAGCTCGCTGCGTGGTTCAAGGATCAGCGCGGCATCATCCTTGCGATCTACCGGCAGCCGGGCACCAATACCATCGAGGTCGTGGACGCGGTTAAAAAGCTGTTGCCGACCTTCCGCGTCGAAGTTCCGGCAGGGGTCACCATCAACGTGATGTACGACCGGTCCAACACCATCCGCGAATCGGTCGCGGACGTGCGGTTTTCTCTGATTCTGGCGCTCGCCCTCGTAGTGATGGTGATTTTCATTTTCCTGCGCAACATTCCGGCCACCACCATTCCGGCCGTTGCGCTCCCGATGTGCATCATCGGCACGTTCTCGCTGATGTACCTGTTCGGCTACAGCCTCGACAACATCTCGCTGATGGCGCTGACTTTGTGCGTAGGCTTCGTGGTGGACGACGCGATCGTCATGCTGGAGAACATCTCACGCCACATCGAAATGGGCAAGAGCCCGCTGCAGGCGACGTTCGACGGATCGAAGGAAGTTTCGTTCACCATCCTTACGATGACGATTTCGCTCGTCGCGGTGTTCATCCCCGTGCTTTTCATGGGCGGCATCCTCGGTCGGCTGCTGCACGAATTCGCAGTCACCATCATCGTAGCGGTGCTGATCTCGGGATTCGTCTCGCTCACGCTGACGCCGATGATGTGCAGCCGCATCCTCAAGCCGCACGCCGAAGTCAAGCACGGCAGGCTGTTCCTGGCGAGCGAGCGGGCGTTCGAAGCCGTGCGGAACGCGTACGGATGGTCCCTGAGCTGGGCCCTCCAACGCCAAAGATTCACGATGGTCGTGTTCCTCGCCATCGTCGTTGCGACGGGTTGGCTCTACGTGAAAATGCCCAAGGGATTCCTGCCGAGCGAGGACTCGGGACAGCTGTTCTGCTTCATTGAAGCGCCCCAGGACATCTCTTTCGACGCGATGGTAACGTACCAGCGCTCCGTGCTGGAGATCCTCCGCGCCGATCCCAACATCGAAGCGGTGACCGGGTTCATGGGCGCAACTTCGTTCAACCCTTCGCTCAACGTCGGCCGTGCCACCATGACTTTGAAACCGCGCGCCCAGCGCAAAACGGCCGATGAAGTGGTGCGGGGCCTGCGTCCGAAGGTCGCCAACATGATGGGCATCAAGGTCTTCATCCAGAACGTCCCGGCGATCCGCATCGGCGGCCAGCTCACCAAGAGTCCGTACCAGTATGTGGTTCAAGGCGCGAGCACGGAAGAGCTGTACCACTGGGTGCCGATCATCGAGGACAAGCTCAAGACCCTGCCGGGGCTCCTCGACATCTCGAGCGACCTGCAGATCGCCCGGCCGCAAGTCAATGTCGAGATCGACCGCGAGAAGGCTTCCGCCCTCGGGGTCACCCCCCAGCAGATCGAAGCGGCGCTCGCCAATGCCTACGGCTCGCGCCAGGTCTCGAACATCTATACCGCGACGAACCAGTACTCGGTGATCCTCGAATTGGAGCCGAGGTACCAGCGCGACCCTGCAGCCCTGTCGATGCTCTACGTACGCTCCTCGAGCGGGGCGCTGGTGCCGCTCAACGCGGTAGCGAAGCTCACTTACGGCGTCGGTCCCATGAGCGTGAGCCATCTCGGCCAGCTGCCCTCCGTCACGCTTTCGTTCGACCTGCAGCCGGATGTGGCGCTGTCCCAGGCGATCGACGTGATCCAGAAAGCGGCGCTGGAGCTGCAGGTGCCGGCCACGCTGAACACGAGATTCACGGGCACGGCGCAGGCGTTTCAAGCTTCGCTCGAAGGCATGGGCATCCTGCTGGTACTTTCGATTCTCGTGATCTACCTGGTGCTCGGCATTCTGTACGAGAGCTTCATACACCCGCTCACGATTCTTTCCGGGCTGCCGACCGCGGGACTCGGAGCGCTGGTGACCTTGTGGGCCTTCAACATCGAGCTGAACATGTACGCCTTCGTCGGCATCATCATGCTGGTCGGCATCGTCAAGAAGAACGCGATCATGATGATCGACTTCGCCATCGAGGCGCAGCGCAAGGACGGCAAGCCGCCCCCCGAGGCGATCTACCAAGCCTGCCTGATCCGCTTCCGGCCGATCATGATGACTACGTTCGCCGCGCTGATGGGAAGCTTGCCGATTGCGCTCTCGTTCGGCGCGGGGGGGGACGCGCGCCGTCCGCTCGGCCTGGCGGTCGTGGGGGGACTCGTGCTGTCGCAGTTCCTGACCCTCTACATCACGCCCGTGATCTACCTCTACTTCGAGCGCTTCCAGCAATGGATCGCGCAGCGGCGCGCCACGCACCAGGTGGCGAGGCTGGGCGCCGCCGAATAGGCGATCGGTTCGACGAGTTGAGCCGGAGGACCGCCCTAGGCGGTCACGGATTGAGCTGCTTGTAGACGACTTCGGCGACCTTGAGCAGCTGTTCCCTTCTTATCTCGCCGGAGAGCGCGTACCCGAAATTGCCGTCGACCCAGTAGAAGACCGACACGCGGTCCTCCTGGCTGAAGCGGAAAGCGGTGTCCCGCGGCTCCCCTCTCTGCCTGGAAACGTACAGCGTCAGGCGCTGGCCGCGCCCATCCTGATACATGAAGTGCGCGACCGGCCCCTGCGGTCCGGAGAGCAGCCGCCCGCCCACGAGTTCATAACCGAGCGGCGCAAGCTTGGGCGCTTTCAAGGCGGTGCCAAGACGCTTGGACAGCCAGTTCACGAGGTGCTCTTCCTCGCCTGCGGGCACCTCCACGGGATGGCGCACTTCGGGCGAATACACCGCGTGCGCGGTCGCCGCCAGTCGCGCGAGCGACACCGGCACGATCTGCGGGGCGATGAATATGCCGCGAACCATCCAGCCGAGTCCGATTCCGAGCGCGAATATCGCAGCAGCGGCAGCGTAGCGCCGCCACGCGTGCGGGCGCACTGCCAGCAGCGCCGCCGGCACTGGTTCGTCAAGCACCGGGTTGTAGAGCGAACGGAGCAGGGCGTTCTGCTCGGCGTATGCGCGAAGCCTCTCCGCGTCCTCCGGGTGAGAAGCGAGCCAGGCCTCGACCTCGGCCCGAGCGTCCTCTGAAAGGGCGCCGTCGATGTAGGTGTGCAATTCCGCTTCGTTCACCGGCTTCACTTCACGACTTTCAGAGGCATCACGGCCTGACCGCCTAGCAGCTGGCGCATGCGTTCGCGCGCCCGCGAGAGCCGCGACATGACCGTGCCTATGGGGATGTCCAGAGCGCAGCTGACCTCCTCGTAAGTCAGCTGCTCTACTGCAACGAGCAGCACGACTTCGCGCTGCTCGGCCGAAAGTGAACGCAACACGCGGTCCACGTCCTGCAGTTCGAGCTGCTCGCCCTGGGTCGCGCGAACCGCAACCGCCGGGAGTTCATCCATCGCCTGCTCGATCTCGTAGCGGCGGCGCCTCACTTGATTTACGAACACGTTATGCATGATCGTGAACAGCCACGCTCTCAGGTCGCTTCCCGGGCGCCACAGATGGAACTTGTTCCAGGCGCGCTCCAGGGTGTCCTGAACCAAGTCGTCGGCGACGTAGCGGTCGCCGACGAGCGCTCGGGCGTAGCGCCGCAGCCGGGGAATATGCTCGATGATGAGGCGACGATCCATCCAGTCCGCATTCTAACGCGCGGCAGGTTCTTTCGGGACGCCCCGCTCGCAGGGAAGCCGCCCGGCAATCCACGAACGCCGCCATTGCCATGCAGGCAACGCGGAATGTGTCCACTGCTCCCTCCCCAAAAAAAACGAACCTGCGATACAAACGCGCGGTTTGGCGCATTTATTCCGCAGGTTTGCGGCCGGCCCGCGGCGTAAACACCAGCCGAGCCCGGTTATTCCGGGTTGGGCAGCGTTCCGACGGCGGCGGAGGATTTCAACGCAGACCGGCGATGTAATCGGCAACCGCGCGAATTTCAGGATCGCTCATCTTTGCAGCGATCCCTTGCATCATCTTGTTCGCGTCGTTTCTGCGCTCGCCCGAGCGGAACGCCTTCAGTTGGCCTTCGGTATATTCGGCGTACTGGCCCGCCAGACGCGGGAATTGCACAGGCAGACCCGCCCCGCTCGCGCCGTGGCACGCCGCACACGCAGGAAGGCCTTTGGTCACGTCGCCGCCACGCCAGATTTTTTGCCCGAGTGCGAACGCATCCTGGTTTCTTACCGCCCCCGGCTTGACGCGCTGCGTGGAGTAATACGCCGCTACATCGCGCATGTCCTCGACGGAAAGGCCGGCAACCATGCCGCCCATGATCGGGTTTTCCCGCTCGGCTTTTTTTCCGGCCGCGGGCTTGAAATTGGCGAGTTGCTTCTGCAGGTATTCGGGCACCTGACTGGCGAGCTTCGGATTGGCGGGAGTCGGGCTGTTGCCGTCGGCACCGTGGCAAGCCGCGCAAATCTTGTTGGCGATGCTTTGGCCCTTGGCGGAATCGGCCTTCGCGGCGGGTTCCGCAGCGGCGAGCGGGCCGGCGCAAACCGCGAAACTCAAAAGCGCCAAAGCTCGTTTCATGCCGACGTTCTCCCCATGAGTCTTCGCTCAAAAGGCTGATATTCTAGCAAAATTGATCCGTCCGCCCATGTTGCGTTTCCACGGCGTCTCTTTTTTCAAAAGCGCAGCCTCGCTCGAGGACGTTCCGCCGAGCGCCGGTGAAATCGCATTCGCCGGCCGCTCGAACTCGGGCAAATCAAGCGCCATCAACACGCTGGCCGGGAGCCAACTGGCGTTCGTGAGCAAGATCCCGGGGCGAACCCGACTCATCAATTACTACGCGCTCGGGGCGGATCGATTCATCGTCGATCTCCCCGGCTATGGCTACGCGAGGGTTCCCGATGCGATGCGGGCACCCTGGGAGAAACTGCTGGGCGGTTATCTTCAGACGCGCGCGCCGCTGCGCGGCCTCGCCCTCGTAATGGACGTGCGGCACCCGCTGACCGAGCTCGATCAGCGCATGCTCGGGTGGTTCGGCAGTACCGGAAAGCCGGTACACGTGCTGCTTACCAAAGCGGATAAACTCTCGCGGGAGGCGGCGCAGAAAATACTGCGCCGGGTCGAAGGAGAAATCGGGGCACTTGCCCCCAATACTTCTGTGCAGCTTTTCTCGAGCCTCAGGAAATTCGGACTCGAACAGGCAGCGGCCGTGTTTCGAGGATGGCTGGACACGGGCACGCCGGCGCCCGCCGCATCGAACGGCGGCGAGCCAAACGAAAACCCCGGGCAAGACCCGAGGTCAGGAATAAAAACCCCCGGGCCAAAAGGGGAAATCGGCCCGGGGCAAAGTGCCTTAAGGTTTAAGGCATCCCGCTCAGGGAGGAGAAGCGGGAGACGGCCGAAGCCATCTAAAGCATAGGAGCGGCAAGGCGATGGAAAAGTTCCCGCGGCCGATCGCCCGGGAAATAAGCGACTGATCCGGCTGGAAAAAGGAGAGATCATGCAGGTCTACGGCAGGTTTCCTGCGGTGCGCATGCGCCGCATGCGGCGCGACGAGTTCTCGCGCAGGTTGATGCGCGAGAACGTACTCAGCCCCGACGATCTGATCTATCCGGTGTTCGTGATCGAGGGCAAGGGCCGGACCCAGGCCGTCCCATCCATGCCCGGGGTGTCGCGTCACACGCTCGATAAACTTCTGCCCGTGGCTGAGCGGTGCCTGAAGCTGGGCGTACCGGTGATGGCGCTGTTTCCGGCCATCGAGTCCTCGCTAAAAACAGCGGACGGCCTGGAAGCGACCAATCCCGAAGGGCTCATTCCGCGCGTCGCGAGCGCGCTGAAAAAACGCTTCCCGGAGCTCGGCATCATGACCGACGTGGCGCTCGATCCCTACACGACTCACGGGCAGGACGGCGTGATCGACTCCGACGCTTACATTCTCAACGACGAGACGCTCGAGGTCCTCGAGAAGCAGGCGCTCGTCGAAGCTGCCGCCGGGGTCGATATCGTTGCCCCCTCGGACATGATGGACGGGCGCATCGGCCGCATCCGCGCCGCGCTCGAGGCGAATGAGCTCATCCACACGCGCATCATGGCTTACTCGGCGAAATACGCCTCCGGGTTCTACGGCCCGTTCCGCGACGCGGTCGGCTCGGCGGCGAATCTGGGCAAGGGCAACAAGTTCACTTACCAGATGGATCCCGCCAATAGCGACGAGGCGCTCTGGGAAGTGGGGCTGGATCTGCAGGAAGGCGCGGACATGGTGATGGTGAAGCCGGGCATGCCCTACCTCGACATCGTGCGGCGGGTGAAGGACGAGTTCAAGGCCCCGACCTACGTCTATCAGGTCAGCGGCGAGTACTCGATGCTGAAAGCGGCGTTCAAGAACGGCTGGCTCACCGAGAAGCAATGCGTGATGGAAACGCTCATCGCATTCAAGCGCGCCGGCGCCGACGGTATCCTGACCTACTTCGCGCTCGATGCGGCGGGATGGCTTAAGGAAAAGGCTTAGTACCGCGCCGCAAGATCGAGCGACTTGATGAATTTCTCCGGCGGCTGGTAGCCGATCACGCGCAGGCCCTCGATTTCCCTGCCGCCCGCGTCGAAGAAGACAATCCCCGGCGGCCCGAACAGGCGAAAGCGCTTGAGCAGCGCCTTGTCATCGGCGGTGTTGGCCGTGACATCGGCGCGCAGGAGCGCTATTCCGGTCAAACGCGCCTGAACTTGCGGGTCGCTGAACGTGAAGCGCTCCATTTCCTTGCACGATACGCACCAGTCCGCATAGAAATCGAGAATCACGGGTTTTCGGGCCGTCTTCAGGCGCGCCTCCAGATCGGCGAGCGTCTTGACCGTTTCGAACGGGAGCAGCTTTTGCGATTCGGGTGATTCCGCAAAAATACCGGCAAGAGGCCGCAAGGGATCGCGTGCCCCTGAAAGCGCCCCGATGCCCTGCGCGACGCCGGCGAGCAGCCCGAGAACACCGACGGTTTTCCAAAGCCGCCTCCACCCCGAAGCCCCATGAGGCAAAGGCTCGAGCGCGCCCAGGAACACTCCCGATCCGACCAGCAGCGCCGCCCACAGGAGCATCTGCACCGCCACCGGGATCACCGGCGCGATGATCCAGATCGCCACGGCGAGAAGCAGCGCACCGAAAAACTGCTTGACCCCCTTCATCCAATGCCCGGACTTCGGGAGAACCAGGCCTTCGGAAACGCCCACGAGCACGAGCGGCACGCCCATTCCGATCGCCATCGAGAAGAGCGCCGCGCCCCCGAGCACCGCGTCTCGCGTCTGGCTGATATAGAGCAGGGCCCCCGCAAGAGGCGCGACGACGCAGGGAGAAACGATCGCAGCCGAGAGGGCCCCCATCAGCGCCACTGCGCCCCAGTGGCCCCCCCCCAGCCTGTTGCTCGCCTCGGTGAGGCGCGCGTGCCAGCCGGAGGGCAGCTGCAGCTCGTAGAAACCGAACATGGACAGCGCCAGCGCCACGAAGACGGCCGCGAACGCTCCCAGAACCCAGGCGTTCTGCAGCGCCGCGGAAAGCAGGTTCCCGGAAAACGCCGCCGCAATTCCAATGGCGGTATAAGTCACTGCCATGCCGAGGACGTAAGCGAGCGAGACGAGCGCGGCGTGCCCGCGCGTCACCGTGCGGCCTTCGCCCACGATGATTCCGGACAGGATCGGGATCATCGGAAGGACGCACGGCGTAAAGGTGAGCAGAAGCCCAGCGCCGAAAAACACCGCCGCAACCAGCCAGAGCCGTCCGGATTCGAGAACTCCCGCGAAACGCACGTCTTCGCTCACCGCACTCGAGGTGCGTTCCGGCGAAGAGGCAAACGGCTCGCTCTCCTTGAAGATCGACGAGCGCGGGCTGCCCAGCGAAGCAAGACGAAGTTCGGCGCCTTGCACCTGCGGCACATAGCACACGCCCAGATCGGCACAGCCCTGCGAGGTGACCAGGAGCTTCAGACGCTCGGCGCCTGCCGCCTCGAGCGGCACGCGTATGCGCACTTCCTTGCGGTAGATTTCCTGCTTGCCGAAGAACTTGTCTTCGTGGACCTGCCCTTTCGGAAACTGCGCCGGGCCGAGCGTCACCGAAGCGGGCTCGGCGGCGAAGCGGAAGCGGTCCCGGTAGAGGTAGTAGCCGTCGGCGATCGCGTAGCGCACCTCCACCGTGGCGGCATCGAGCGCCCGCGCCGAAAAGCGGAACGCCTTGTCGGGCTCGAGCAGCTCGTCCGCGCCCTCGGCGTGCACGGCCGGCACCGGCAAGAGCAACAGGATACCCAGCAGCAGGGTGCGCATGAAGTTCAGGCGGGCCGCGTTTCGGAATCTACCCACTGGAGGTACGCGGGCAGCCCTCCGGTCAACCGGACCGCGATGATCTCCGGAAGGTCGTAGGGATGGCCGGCGCGGATCGCCGCTTCGAGCTCGGCGTAGCGGCCGCGGGTGGTCTTGATGAGCATCGGGAATTCCTCGGCATCCTCGGCCTTGCCCTTCCAGCGATAGATGGAACGGCACGGCGACAGGATATTGATGCATGCAGCGAGGCGCTTTTCCACGAGCTCGCGCGCGAGCTTTGCCGCGCTGTCGCGGTCGGGCAGATTGGTGATGACGAGGCAGGCGTCCGCGGCGCTCATGCGGCCTCCTTGATTCCGGGAACACCATCCTGCAGTGAGAGGTACACGAATCGCCGTGGTAACATTGCGCCGCGTCCGCGGGGCGCGAGCGCGACGTCGCCGCAACCGATGATGAGCAGATTTTCCACGAAGGGATTTTACTCCGCGCACCGATGACGCATCAGGTCACGATCCGCAACACCGGCCACCAGTTTCCGGCACAGGACGGGGCTAGCATCCTCCAATCGGCGCTCGATGCAGGTCTGGTGATCCCCTACGGCTGCCGCGACGGCGCCTGCGGCAGCTGCAAGGGAAAGCTCATCGATGGCCAGATCGACTACGGCCGCTACTCGGAAAAGGCGCTCAGCGCCGAGGAGCGCGACCAGGGCTACGCACTCTTTTGCCAGGCGAAGCCATTGGCGGACGTGGTGATCGAGGCCCGCGAAGTGCGCAAGGCGGGTGATATCCAGGTAAGGAAACTCCCTGCGCGCGTGCAAAAGCTGGAGCGCGCGGCGGACGACGCCATGATCGTCTATCTGAAGCTCCCGGCGAACGAGCGCCTGATGTTCCTGCCCGGCCAGTACATCGACATTCTTTTGAAGGATGGCACGCGGCGCAGCTTCTCGATGGCGAATCCGCCGCACGACGACGAGTACGTTCAGTTGCACGTGCGGCACGTGCCCGGCGGCGCGTTCACCGACCACGTGTTCAAGACCATGAAGGAGCGCGACATCCTGCGTTTCGAAGGGCCGTTCGGCACGTTCTTCCTGCGCGATGAATCCGAGAAGCCCATCGTGCTCGTCGCCTCGGGCACGGGATTCGCCCCGATCAAAGCCGTCATCGAGGCCGCGTTCAAAAAAGGCGTCGCGCGCCCCATGAGGCTTTACTGGGGCGCCCGCCGCCCGAAGGATCTTTACTTGAACGGTCTGGCCGAGCGCTGGGCCGCCGAGCACCCGGGGTTCGAGTACGTGCCGGTGATTTCCGAGGCCCTGCCCGAAGACAAATGGACCGGCAGGATGGGGTTCGTGCACCGCGCGGTGATGGAGGACCTGTCCGACCTTTCCGGCCACCAGGTGTACGCCTGCGGTGTGCCGATCATGGTGGATTCCGCGCGGCGCGATTTCATCCAGAAATGCAGGCTGCCGGAAAACGAGTTCTTCGCGGACTCCTTCACGACCGCCGCCGACAAGGCCCCGTAGCATTTGGCGCCGAAACAGGCGCTAGTCGATGGTCACCTGATACTGGACGACGAGCTTCGTCCAGCGCTCGATCTCCTCCTGCATGAAGCGCTGCTGCTCGCGCGGCGGAATCGCGAGAACGCGGCCGCCGTCGCGCTCTATGCGAGCGGCGAATTCCGGATCGGCGACGATGCCGGTCAGCGCCTTGCGCAAGGTCTCGACAACTGGAGCAGGCGTGGCGGCGGGCGCGAACAAGCCGAACCAGCTTTCGCCTTCGAATTTCACGAGGCCCGCCTCGTTGACCGTGGGCACGTCCGGGAGATGGCCCGATCTTCCGGCGGAGGACACCGCCAGGCCTTTGAGGCGCCCGGACTGGACGTACTGCTTGGACGCCGACATGTTGTCGAACAACAGGTCGAGGCGTCCCGCCATCATCTCCTGATGGGCCGCCGCCGCGCCTTTGAACGGCACGTGCAGCGCATCCATTCCCAGGCTCTTGAATAGGATCGTTCCCCAGACGTGCTGCAAGGTCCCGATTCCCGCCGATCCATAGGTGAGACTCCCGGGCCTCTCCTTCGCGTATTTGACGAGGCCGGCAAGATTCGAGACCGGAAGATCGGGGCGCGCGAGAAGCACGAACGGATAGGCGGAGGTAAAGCCGAGCGGCACGAAATCCCGCAGCGGATCGTAAGAGATGTTCTTGATCAGCGCCTTGTTCATGACGATGTTGAAGATGCCGCCCACGAGCAGGGTGTAGCCGTCGGCGGGCGCTTTGGCGACGTACTCGGTTCCGACGAGCGATCCGGCGCCGGTCCGGTTTTCGACGATCGCCGGCTGGCGCAGCTGCTCGCCGAGTTTCTGCGCCACGTTGCGGCCGAGGATATCGGTCCCGCCGCCCGGGGCCTGCGGCACGATCAGACGGATCGGCCGCGAAGGAAAATCCTGCGCCTGACAGGCGAAGCTGCACAGCAATGGAATTGCGACCCACCGGGCGGCACCACGGAAGTTCACGCGGCCGCCTCGCCCAGATAGGCCTCGCGCACGCGCGAATCGGCGAGAAGCGCGCGCGCTTCTCCCGAGAGCGTGATCATCCCGCTTTCCATGACATAGGCTCTGGCCGCGAGGGCGAGCGCGGCCCGCGCGTTTTGCTCCACGAGCAGCACCGTCACGCCGGCGCGGTTGATGTCCCGGATCACCTCGAAGATTTTTTTCGCGACGATGGGCGCGAGCCCCATGCTCGGCTCGTCCAGCGCGAGCAGTTTCGGCCGGCTCATCAGCGCGCGGCCGATGGCGAGCATCTGCTGCTCGCCTCCGGAGAGCGTGCCGGCGGTCTGGTCCCGGCGCTCCCGGAGCTGCGGAAACAGGCCGAACACGCGCGCGCGATCCGAAGCGATCTCGCGGTCGGCGCGCAGATAAGCGCCCATCGCGAGGTTTTCCTCCACGGTGAGCTGCGCGAATACGCCGCGCCCTTCCGGCACCATGACGAGCCCCGCGCGGGCGCGCCGGAACGCCGGCGCACCGGCGAGATCGCTGCCGCCGAAGCGCACCGCGCCCGGCGCGGTGGGCACGAGGCCCGAGATCGCGCGCAGCGTCGAGGATTTCCCCGCTCCGTTCGCGCCGATCAGGCACACCATCTCGCCGGCGCCGATTTCCAGGTCGATGCCTTTCACGGCGCGGATCCCGCCGTAGCGGACTTCCAGACCGCGGACTTCGAGCAGGCTCATGCCGCGGCCGTTCCCAGGTATGCCTCGATGACCTTCGGGTCGCGCTGCACTTCGGCGGGCAAACCCTCGGCGATGCGCTCGCCGTGATCGAGCACCAGCACCCGGTTGCACACGTTCATGACCAGCCGCACGTCGTGTTCGATGAGAAGCAGGGTCGTGCCGTCGCCGCGGATGCGCTCGAGCAAGCGCCTCAGCGCGATCGTTTCCGAGGCGTTCATGCCCGCAGCGGGCTCGTCCAGGCACAGCAGCTTGGGGTCGGTCGCGAGCGAGCGGGCGATCTCGAGGCGCCGCTGGTCGCCATAGGGAAGGCCGCCCGCCGCTTCATTCGCGCGGCCGCCGATGCCGACATAGTCGAGGAGCTCGGCCGCCCGCCGCTCGATCCCGGACTCTTCCTCGCGGGTCGCCGTATCGCGCAGCACGGCGCCGATCACGCCCGCGCGGGTGCGGACGTGGCGGCCGATCATGACGTTTTCCAGCACGGACAGATTGGCGAAGAGGCGGATGTTCTGGAAAGTGCGGCCGATGCCTCGCGCCGCGACCTGATGCGGCTTGAGCCCCGAGAGATCATCGCCGTCGAATGCGAAACGGCCGGAGTCGGGAGCGTAGATTCCCGTGAGCAGATTGAACAGCGTTGTCTTGCCGGCGCCGTTCGGACCGATCAAGCCGTAGATTTCCCCTTGCATGATCGAGAAGCTGACCTCGGCGAGCGCCTGGACGCCGCCGAAGTGCTTGGAGATGCCCGACGCCGCGAGGAGCGCGCTCACTGCCTGCGCTCGGCGAGCTCGCGCTTGCGCACGGCCGAGGGCCACAACCCGCCGGGCCTGAACGCCATGACGAGCACGAGCGCAAAGCCGAAAATCAGCATGCGGATCACCTCCGGCTCGATCAGCATCCGGCCGAAGACCCGCATCTGCACCGGCTCCACGGTAAAACGCAATATCTCGGGCACGAAGGAGAGCAGCACTGCGCCGAGAATCACGCCCCAGATGTTGCCCATGCCGCCGAGCACGACCATCGAGACCACCATGATCGACTCGACCAGCACGAAGCTCTCCGGCGAAATGAAACCCTGGATCGCGGAAAACATCCCGCCGGCAATGCCGCCGAACGAAGCGCCCATGGCAAAGGCGAGCAGCTTGATGTTCCTCGTGTCGATCCCCATCGCGCGCGCGGCGACCTCGTCCTCGCGCACCGCCTCCCAGGCGCGGCCGATGCGCGAATCCTGGAGCCGCACGTTGATGAAGATCACCGCGAGCAGCACCAACAGCAGCAGGTAGTAATACTTGATCGGCCCGCTGAAGGTCAGGCCGAGGAAGCTGTCGGACTTCGAAAAATCGACCCCGCCCACCCGGAACGGATCGATGCGGGCGATTCCCTGCGGGCCGTTGGTGATGTTGACGGGATGCGACAGGTTGTTGAGAAAAATGCGCACGATCTCGCCGAAACCGAGCGTGACGATCGCGAGATAGTCGCCGCGCAGCTTGAGCGTAGGAGCCCCGATCAATACCCCGAAGAGCGCCGCCACCGCGGCGCCGATCGGCAGGATCGCCCAGAACGGCCAGTGGATGTTGAAATGAGGCGAGGCGAGCAGCGCGTATACATACGCACCTACCGCGTAGAAGGCGATGTAGCCGAGATCGAGCAGGCCGGCGAAGCCGACGACGATGTTCAATCCGAGCGACAGGAACACGAACAGGATCGCGAGATTGGTGATCCGCACCCAGGCTGTCCCGGCCGCCGCGAGCGCGAACGGCAGCGCGAGCAGCGCGAGCGCGATGAGCGCGATGCCCGCCCGCACGACCGCGGGGTGCGTTCTCCACTGCGTCACGCCCTGTCCCCCACGCGCTCGCCGAGCAGTCCCGATGGCCGCAGCACCAGCACCCCGATCAGCACGATGAAGGCGAACACGTCCTGATAGTTGGAGCCGAATACGTTGCCGGTGAGATCGCCGATGTAGCCGGCGCCGAGCGCCTCCACCAGGCCGAGCAGCACACCGCCCAGCATCGCCCCGGGGATGTTGCCGATTCCGCCCAGCACCGCGGCGCAGAACGCCTTCAGCCCGAGCTGCGAGCCCATGGCGTAATGCGCGATGCCGTAGTAGCTCGCCACCATCACACCGGCGACCGCCGCGAGCGCGGCGCCGATCACGAAAGTGAAGGCGATGACCCGGTTCGCGTCGATGCCCATCAGCCCGGCGACCTGCGGGTTCTGTGCGGTCGCCCGCATCGCAGTGCCGAGCCTGGTGCGGTACACCAGCGCAACGAGACCGGCCATTATCGCAACCGAGATCGACAGGATGGCGATCTGCACGTTGGTGACGGTGGTCACCGCGATGTCGTACGACTGCGTCTTGATGATCTGCGGAAACGCGAGAGGATTGCGGCTCCAGATCATCAGCGCGAGGTGCTGCAGGATGATCGAGACGCCGATCGCGGTGATGAGCGGAGCCAGGCGCGGCGCGCCGCGCAAAGGACGGTATGCGAGCCGCTCCATCGCGTATCCGATCAGCACGCACGCCGAGACCGCGCAGCCCGTGGCGACCAGCACGATGACGAGCGGCGGCTGGCCCGAAGGCGCGAGCGCGCCGATTACCGAGAACGCCACCATCGCGCCGACCATCACCACATCGCCGTGGGCGAAGTTGATGAGCTGGATGATTCCGTAGACCATGGTGTAGCCGAGCGCGACCACGGCGTATACCGCGCCCAATGTGAGCCCGTTGATGAGCTGCTGTATGAAGATGTCCATCAACAAAAACGGCACCCGCAGGTGCCGTCTCGCGTGTTGCTCTTCAAAAGAGCTTACTTCTTTGTCGCGTCTGCCGCGGGCGCCGCAGCCTGGGCGATGAAGTCCTCGTACTTGACCGTCTTGCCGCCCTTGATGATGGCGACCGGCAGGAGCTTGCCGCCCTTCATGGTGAAGATGGTCATTTCGGCGTCCTTGCGGTCGCCTTTTTCATCGAAGGAGATTCTTCCCGTCGCGCCCGCGAAATCGATTTTCTGCAGGACGGGCAGATATTTCGCCGGGTCGGCCGAGTTGGCCCGCTTCATCGACTCGATCAGGAGGTTCGCCGCATCGTAGGTAAACGGCGAATACAGGATCGGCTCGACGTTGAACCGCTTCTTGTACGCATCGAGAAACTTCTTCGAGGCCGCCTGCGGCGGGATTCCCGCCTGCGAGCACAACAGGCCGTCGGCGGCGCTGCCGGCGAACTCGCCCATCTTGTCGGTGCAGGCGCCGTCGCCGAAGGAGAACACCGCCTTGATGCCGAGCTCCTTGCCCTGCTTGAGCAGGGGACCGCCGGTGGAATCCATTCCGCCGTAGAACACCGCGTCCGGGAGACGGCCCTTCAGCTTGGTGAGGACCGCCTTCCAGTCCACGGTCTTGTTCGTGCCCTGCTCCCGCGCCAGCACTTTCACTCCGGCCGCCGTGAGCGTCTTTTCGACTTCGTTTGCCAGGCCTTTGCCATACGCGGTCGCATCGTCGATGACCGCCACGACCTTCGGCTTGGCGTTGGCGACCAGGTAATTCGCCATCGCCGGGCCCTGCTGGTCGTCGCGGCCGACCACGCGGAAAATGCCCTTGAGACCCCTCTCGGTAAGCGCAGGATTGGTGGCGGAGCCGGTTATCATCGGGATATTCGCGCCGCTATAGATGTTGGACGCCGGAATCGAGGTGCCGGAATTGAGGTGACCAACGACGCCGGCGACTTTCGCGTCCACCAGCTTTTGCGCCACGGTATTGCCGACCTTGGCGTCTTCCTGATCGTCCTCCGCCCGCAATTCGAACGTGGTTTCCTTTCCGTCGATCCTGGTCTTTGCCGCGTTGGCCTCCTCCACCGCAAGCCGCGCCCCGTTCTCGTTGTCCTTGCCGAGATGGGCGATGCCGCCGGTCAGCGGAGCCACGCTGCCGATCCCGATCGTGAGCTTCGCGGGAGCCTGTGCCTTCCTGTCGTCGCCGCAGCCGGCAACGCAGGCCATGGCCGCAATCGCGACAACGCCGAAATGGGAGCGGATCATGGCAGCCTCCGGATCAGGACACAGCGCAAAAAGTCGGCTGATTATGCGGACGGCCCACGAGGCTGTCAATTTCCCCCGCGCTTCGCGCGTCGAGGCGAAACGGCCCCCGCTCGATGAGCCGGCAACGCCGGCTCGTCGAGTCTTTCCTACTTGATCGTCAGAATGTACTTCGCCAGGGTCTTTGCATCGTCATCGCCGACGGTCCCGTTCGGCGGCATCGGGATGGGACCCCATACGCCGGTCGAGCCCTCTTTGATCTTCTTCGCAAGATAGGCCTCGCCGTCCTTTCTGGACTTGTACTTTTCCGCCACTTCCTTGTACGCAGGACCGACCAGTTTCTTGTCGACCGTGTGGCAGCTCAAGCAGGCTTTTTCCTTCAAGAGCTCCTGCGCGTCGGCGGCGAGCAAGGGGCCGCTCGCGAATGTGAAGACAGCAGCTGCGGATAGCACCAGGGGTTTCATGAATTCTCCGGGAAGGTAAAAAAATTTGCGCCATGCTACTGGATTTTCTCCGGCTTGGAAACCTGTTCGACCAGGTCTTCCAGGCGATCGATCGGAGCAAGGCAGGTAACGCCCTCGCACACCCAGGCGTTGACCTGGCCTCCTGCGGGCTTGGCAAGCGCCGGCGGCAGGTCGCGGAGCTCGGTCCCGGCCGCGATCACCATGGTGTGCGGCAGATGGCGCCGGGCGAGCGCGCTCCTCCAGCGCCGCAGCTCCGCCGACGGCCCGCGCAGAATCACCGTGCGCGTCGGCCTCTGGTGCTCTTCCAGCGCCATGAGCAGCGTCGCGTGCCCCCCCGGCTGTTCGCTCATAGCGCCGTGAAACTGCGCGAGCGTGCGCTCGGCGGCGAGCGCGTAGCGCGACTCGCCGGTGAGAAAGTGCAGGCGCTGCAGTGCGAACGCCGCCGTGCCGTTTCCCGACGGGGTGGCGTTGTCGTGGCCGGGCTTGGGGCGGTGGATGAGCCGCTCGTGATCGTGGCTGGTGAAGAAGAACCCGCCGTTCTCCCTGTCCTCGAACTGCTCGAGCAGCACTTCGGCGAGGTCCTCGGCAAAAGCGAGCGTGCCCGGGTCGAATTCCGCCTGGAGGACCTCGATCAGCGCGGCAAGGAGATAGGCGTAGTCGTCCAGGTAGGCGTTGAGATGCGCCTGTCCGTCCTTGTAGGTCGCGAACAGCCGCCCGTTCTTCCACATCGTGCCGCGGATGAAGCCGAGCGCCCGCTTCGCCGAAGCGAGCCAGTCCTCACGGTCGAACACCGCCGCCGCGCGCGCCATCCCGGCGATCATGAGCGCGTTCCAGCTGACCAGCACTTTCTCGTCGCGTCCCGGGCGAACGCGCTTCTGCCGCACGGCGAAGAGTTTTTTTCTGCCCGAGTCGAGCAGGCGCGCGCATTCGTCCTCGCTCTTCGCGAGCGGCTCGGCGACTGCGGCCAGGGTGCGCGTTACGCGCAGGTGCCAGTGCGTATTCTCGAAGTTGGGAGGGCCGTCCAGCCCGTAATACGGCGCGAGCACCGCGTACTCGTCCGCCGAAAGCAGCGCTTTCGCTTCCTCGGGCGTCCAGACGTAGAACTTGCCCTCCTCGTGCTCCGAATCGGCATCCAGCGACGAATAGTAGCCGCCCTCGTCTTCTCCAGACTGCATCTCGCGCATCGCCCAACCCGCGGTCTCTTCGGCGACCCGCGCAAAGAGTGGATTACGCGTGGCTGTCCACGCATCGCTGCTCAGGCGCAGCAACGGGCCGTTGTCGTAGAGCATTTTCTCGAAATGCGGGATCATCCACTGCGCATCCACGCTGTAGCGCGAGAACCCGCCTCCGATCTGGTCGTAGATGCCTCCGAGCGCCATGCGCTCGAGCGTATACGTGGCAACCCGTTCGGCCGCGCCGTCGCTCGCCGCGGCGGAGCGGCGCAGGCAGAACTCGAGATCCGCGGGGTGCGGGAACTTGGGCGCTCCGCCGAACCCGCCGTAGCGCGAGTCGAAGCTCGTCTTCAGGGTGCGCAGGGCCGCGGCTATCGGCGCCGCCGACAGCTCCGAGTGATGCGCGGGCGCGCCGGGTTGCATGCTTTCGAAGCCGGCGAGAATCGTCTCGTTCTGACGGCCGATTTCATCGCGGTGCTCGCGGTAGATCTGCGCGACGCGCTCGAGCAGCTGCGGAAATCCGGGAAGGTTGTAGCGCGGCTCCTTGGGGAAATAGGTGCCGCCGAAAAAAGGCGCGCCGTCGGGCGTGAGAAACATGGTGAGCGGCCAGCCGCCCGGCCGCTGGGCGAGCATCTGGTGCGCGAGCTGATAGATCTGATCGAGATCCGGACGCTCTTCCCGGTCCACCTTGACGTTGACGAACAGCCGGTTCATCACCTCGGCCACCGCCGGGTCCTCGAAGGACTCGTGCGCCATCACATGGCACCAGTGGCAGGCGGAGTATCCGACCGAGAGGAGGATCGGCTTGTCCTCTTCGCGCGCGCGTGCGAGCGCTTCCTCGCCCCAGGCGTGCCAGTCGACCGGATTCCCCGCGTGCTGCTGGAGATAGGGGCTGGTTTCCCGTGCGAGGCGATTGGGCATGACAGAGGACTGCAGGAGTGGTCCGGCAGTTTAAACTAGCTGCCGACTACCGGGAGAACCGCATGGAACTCGATCGCGCGCGTCGCCGCGCACTCCTCGCCTTGGCCGCCGGAATCGGTTTGCCCGCGGCGCTTCGGCTGGCTCTTGCGCAATCGTCGACCAAGCAGGGCGTGCGCACCGCGCAGGGAGAAGTCGCAATCAGCGGCAAGCCCGCCGAGCCGGGGACGCTGGTGCGCCCGGGCGATACGATCGTGCTCGGAAGCGGCGCCATCGCCACATTCGTGGTGGGGGAGGACGCGTTTCTCATGCGCGGAAACAGCCACGCGGAGCTGATCGGGATCGGCACGCTCGTGAGCGCCCTGCAACTGGTGACCGGCAAGCTGCTCGGCGTCTTCGGCAGCGGCGGCGAGCGGCGCCTGGTGACGGCGACTGCGACCATCGGCATCCGCGGCACCGGCGCCTACATCGAGGCCGAACCCACGCGCACTTACTTCTGCCTGTGCTACGGTACGGCCGATGTTGCCGCAACGATGGGCGGAGCGCGCGAGTCCTACAGCACGCGCCACCACGAATCGCCGCGCTACATCTACGGCGACGGCCGCAAGCGGGCCATCGCCCCGGCGAGGGTCACCAACCACACCGACAGCGAGCTGATCCTGCTCGAGTCCCTGGCAGGCCGCAGCCCGCCGCAGAGCTTCATGGACAGCCCCGTCAGATACTAGAACCGTGATGGACTTCGGTTGGGGAAGGGGTAACGGGGAAACCGTAGGGTTTCCCTGTTCGTATCAGGCGGAGGGGGTAACGGGGGAACCGTAGGGTTCCCGTTCGTATCAGCCATCCGTGATGGCGCCCTTGCTCGCGGTGGACACGAGTTTCATGTATTTCGCGAGGAGGCCGCGGGTGTAGCGCGGCTTGGGCTGCTTCCATTTTTTCCTTCGCGCGGCGAGCTCCTTCGCGGAGACGTTGAGCTGGAGGAGCTGCTTCTTCGCGTCGATGGTGATGGAGTCTTTCTCTTTCACCAGCGCGATCGCGCCGCCGACGTAGGCCTCGGGTGCGACGTGCCCCACCACCATGCCCCAAGTGGCGCCCGAGAAGCGTCCGTCGGTGATCAGACCGACCGAGTCGCCCAGCCCCTGGCCGATGAGCGCGGAAGTAGGCGCTAACATCTCCTGCATGCCGGGACCGCCTTTCGGCCCCTCGTAGCGGATCACGATCACGTCGCCCGCGCGGATTTTCTTCGCGAGGATCGCCTTCATCGCGGCGGACTCGGAATCGAACACGCGCGCCGGCCCGGTGATCGATGTCTGCTTCAGGCCCGTGATCTTCGCCACGCAGCCTTCGGTGGCGAGATTGCCCTTGAGGATCGCGAGGTGCCCCTGCGCATACATCGGCCTGCTCCAGGAGCGGATGACGTCCTGGTCGCGGCGCGGCTCGTCGGGAACGCCGGCGAGCTCCTCGGCGAGGGTGCGCCCGGTGACGGTCATGCACTCGCCGTGCAAAAGCCCGTGCACGAGCAGCATTTTCAAAACCTGGGGCACTCCGCCCGCAGCGTGGAAATCGGTGGCGACGTACCGGCCCGAGGGCTTGAGGTCGCACAGCACCGGAACTTTCCGGCGCACCCGCTCGAAATCGTCGAGCGTCCACTTCACGCCCGCAGCGCTCGCGATCGCGAGGTAGTGCAGCACCGCGTTGGTCGAGCCGCCGGTCGCCATCACCAGCGCGATCGCGTTCTCGATCGATTTGCGCGTGATGATGTCGCGCGGCCGGATGTTCTTGCGGATCGCGTTCGCCAACACCCTGGCGGACTCGGCAGAGGAATCCGCTTTCTCGGGATCGGGCGAAGCGATTTGCGAGGAGTTCAGCAGGCTCATGCCGAGCGCTTCGAACGAGGACGACATGGTGTTGGCGGTGAACTGGCCGCCGCAGGCGCCCACCGACGGGCAGGCGTTCCTCTCGATGCCGTCGAAATCCTCCTGCGACATCTTTCCCGCCGCGCGCGCGCCCACGGCCTCGAACGCGGAGACGATGGTGAGCTTCTGCCCCTTCCAGTTTCCCGGCTTGATGGTGCCGGCGTAGACGAAGATCCCGGGCACGTTGATACGCGCCATCGCCATCATCGCTCCCGGCATGTTCTTGTCGCAGCCGCCCACGCAGAGCACGCCGTCCATCATCTGGCCGTTCACCGCGGTCTCGATCGCATCCGCGATCACCTCGCGCGAGACGAGCGAGTACTTCATGCCTTCGGTGCCCATGCCGATGCCGTCGGTGACGGTGGGAAAGCCGAACACCTGGGGCATGGCGCCGGCGGCCTTTATTGCCGCCGCCGCGCGGTCCACCAGCGGCTGGATTCCGGCGTTGCAGGGATTCATTGTCGAATGACCGTTGGCGACGCCGACGATCGCTTTCTCGAAATCTCCGTCGCCGAACCCGACCGCGCGCAGCATCGCCCGGTTGGGAGACCGCGCATTGCCCTGGGTGATGGTCCTGCTTCTCCAGTTGTCCGCCATGGGAAAAACTCCGAATGCAGAAAATCAGTTACGCTTCGGCTGCATTTTACTTGAAAGCGCTGCGCGGCCCTCCATGCTCGTCCATCCGAACTTCGATCCGGTCGCGATCTCCCTCGGCCCGATCGCGATCCGATGGTACGGCCTCATGTATCTCGTCGGCTTCGCGGTTTCCTATTGGCTCGGGCGCTTGCGCATCGCGCGCGCAATGTCCGGGCGCGTCACCGTCCAGACGCTGGACGATCTGCTGTTCTTCTGCGTGCTCGGTGTGGTGCTCGGCGGCAGGCTCGGCTACGTGCTCTTCTACAAGCCGGCGTATTACTTCTCCCATCCGCTGGAGATCTTCGCGGTCTGGCAGGGCGGCATGTCCTTCCACGGGGGGTTCCTCGGCGTGCTGCTTGCAATCGGGTGGGTCGCGCGAAAGCGCGGCCTGCGCTGGATTGAGCTCATGGATTTCTTTGCGCCTCTGGCGCCGCTTGCGCTTGCAGCCGGGCGGATCGGCAATTTCATCAACGGCGAGCTTCCCGGCCGGGTCACCGACGTACCCTGGGGAATGCTGTTCCATGGCGCCGGGCCGCTTCCGCGCCACCCCTCGCAGCTCTACCAATTCGCCCTCGAAGGGGTGCTCCTTTTCGTGATCCTGTGGATCTTTTCGGGGAAGCCGCGGCCCCTGGGGGCGGTGTCGGGGGCGTTCTTTCTCGGCTACGGAGTGTTCCGCTTCACCGCCGAATACTTTCGCGAGCCCGATGATTTTCTTGGGCTTCTTGCGCTCAACCTGTCCATGGGCCAGTGGCTCTCCCTGCCCATGATTCTGATCGGCATCGGCATGCTGGTTTGGACTTGGCGCAGGCCGGAAAAGGTCTAGAATAAAAGCGTGCCATGGTCGAAACGAGGGACGAACAGATGCAGGCGCAGATGAGGCAGCGGTTGCACGAGCTGCAGCTCGAGCACCGGGACCTGGACTCCGCAATCAACCGGATCGCAAACGACCCTTCCCACGACCAGCTCGCCCTCACCCGCATGAAGCGGCGCAAACTTCTCCTCAAGGACCAGATCTCCTGGATGGAGAGACAACTCGATCCCGACATCCGCGCCTGAGTCCACCCGACTGCAGAAAAACGCTTCCCGACCGGGAAGCTTTTTTTTGCAGCCCAATTCGGGGGATTCAAAGGGGGTGTACCCCCTTTTCGATAACTTTAAGCGAGCCCGCGCGCGATAAGCGACGCGCCGCTCGCGAGCAGCAGGATCCCCACCGCGCGCATCACCATCTCGCGCGAGATCACGCGGAAAACGCGCGAGGCGATGTAGACCGCAACGAGCCCGGCCGGGATCGCGGCGGCCGCGGTGATCCACACCCCGTCCTGCGTCAGCAACCCCGTCACCGCGAATGCAACCAGCCGCAGCCCGATGCTGAAGATGGTGGTGAGGGTCATGGTCGCGCGGAACTGCTCCTTGGTGAGGGGACGGTGGGAGAGATAGATCGCGTAAGGCGGGCCGCCTGCGCCGAACAGCGTTCCCGAGAGGCCGCCGCAAAATCCGGCGAAGAACGCCCAGTTTCGACTGGCCGTTGCGGCGGCCCCACGCCTCGCGAGGCTGTATAGCGCGTAGCCGAGAACGAAAGTCCCGAGCGCAACCAGCGACGCGTTGCGCGGCAGGTTGACGAGCAGCGTCGTGCCGGTGACTATCCCGGCGATCATGAGCGGAACCATGCGCGCGATATCGCCGAGGACCGCGTTGCGCGGGTTTTCCAGCCCCAGCCGCAGGCCGTTCGCGAAATCCACGATCGCGAACACGGCGAGCGCGTAGGGCAGCGGAACGAAAAACGTTGCCAGCGGAATGGTTACCAGCGCAGAGCCGAAGCCCGTGAGCCCCTGGATGAACCCGCCGGCAAAAGCGATCGGCGCAAGGGCAAGCGCCGCCTGCGCGCCTTCGAGAATCATCCTGAGCGTTCGCCTCTAGGCAAGGGCGCGCGCAAGCACCCGCGCGACGTGAAGCGCCCGCTTTTCCGCGCCGTCCTGGATCTGGTGGCGGCAGCTGGTGCCGTCGGCGACGATGATCGTATCCGCGCCCGCAGAGCGCACTTTCGGCAGGAGCGAAAGCTCGGCCATTTTCATCGAGACCTCGTAGTGCTCGGCCTCGTAGCCGAAGCTGCCCGCCATCCCGCAGCAGGAGGATTCGATCGTCTCGACTCTCAATTCGGGCACGAGCGAGAGCACCTGCTGCACGGCCGGCATCAGACCGAAAGCCTTCTGGTGGCAGTGTCCGTGCACCAGCGCGCGCGTTTCAGGAAGAGGCTTCAGCGCGAGCGCGAGGCGGC
>Ga0193745_1000014_pt1 | contig 41879 bp, 50 predicted proteins | sample L1a2metaG_FD_145899 | JGI IMG/M metagenome (GOLD analysis project Ga0193745, IMG submission 145899) | Soil microbial communities from a riparian zone of the East river system, Colorado, United States - L1a2 | ecosystem: Environmental > Terrestrial > Soil > Riparian zone | place: USA: East River... | reverse complement strand
TGGATAGTATTTGCATAGGATTATATTTGATCGATTTTGATGTAGTTGCATTTGAAAAGGTGTTGGATGAAGATTTTCCATCGGCCCCAGAATTCTGATTTGGCGAGTTCGTAAGATTCCTGTGTGACGAGGAATTTATCAGCGTCGTTGACTGTGAGGTTTTTATTAACCTTAGTAAGAGGGTTCCAGACGCGGAGGTCTGTGAAACCGTATGTTACTGTGTTGTCGTCGTTATTAGTGACGATGAGTTTACCTTCAGCTGCGAAGGAATTGTTGGCTATGATACGTTGATTGAGGCGTTTGAAGTTTTGAGCGATGATGTCTGGACGTGTGGCGATTGGTTGAGGGTTGGTGGTTGATATTGGAGCGGAGAGCTCGTTCGGTTCGGAAGAAGCTTTGTTTTTAGATTTTCGTTTCATCGAAGATAACAAGTAAGTGTGGCTTCCGAATAAGTTTCCTTATCTCACATACACTTATTCGGAAGTAAAAGTTAGCAGAAATGGTGACAAACAGTGTCTAATATGCTGTATCCACACTGTTTGGCGACATTTGTGCAGTCCGATACATGTAATGAGGATGATAACTTTTAAGCACTTACTTGTGTGAAACGAAAATATAAAAATGAAGAGGGAGAAACGAAGGAGATCGTAGCGTCGTTGGATATGGAATATTGGTTGTGCGGATATTAGAGATATTACGGGGATATTAGGTCCATAATATGTTGTAAGTGGTTTATTTATAAGTGCTTATATTATATTTGAGACTATGTTATTAAGGTTATTAGGATCTTAATGGGGTTTAATATTAATTTAAGTTATATCTGTTTTACGATTAATAAGCTGTGTTTATTGAAAATGGTGAAAATATTTTAGACCTAATAACCTTAATATCGATGAACCATTGTATTACTTCTATTATATAAGACTTATGTCCTGTACCTAATAACTAGCTAATAATGATAATAACTTACGGGTGTTAGCTTTGTAATGCACTGTAATAATGGCATGAGAACGGGTGTCCTGTATGGATCTCACGGTTTATTTTTATGATCAACAGGACGGGTGCGGATGAATTGTAATTTGGTCGTCATGATCCTTGATGTGTAAATTGAGAATAAGTGTCACGATTATCAATGCTCCGTGATGAGATAGATCCTGCTATTTCATTTGGTGGCATCGTATTAGTGGTCCTCTGAGTATCATTCTTAATTCCGGTTGATCGGTCTGTGTTTCTTGTGTTATGGTGATGGCCATGGGGGCCCCAGAATGGCCGAACTTGGGTTGACACCAACCCACAATCTCTGGCCGCTAATCCTAGAAGCTTACGATAAGAGATCACAAGTAAAACTCCAAGAATAGAGATCCTAGAAGCTTGCTTTAAGAGTAAACGGGAAAATATTACAATAGTAAAATAGTAGTTTACTTTTCGCAATCACATGCACATATTATATGTGTGTATAGGCAACAAACCGTTAACAAAGGATCATATGAATAAGAATACAATACCTGAAGCACAGAAATCTGATGTGAAGAAACCAGATCCAGTGGCCACAAGGATTCGTGCAAAGATGGAATGTTCAAAGATTGAACCAATTGGAAACCAAGAACTTGTTCAACTCTCAGCAGTAACAAGTGGAAGCGAGGAAAACAAATCATTTGCTATTGCAACTCCATCCGCCAGTGTTGCTATCACCATTGAGAATCCTGCTGCCAAAGGCGTCTTCATCAGTGGTCGTGAGTATTATGTCGATTTCACCCTTGTCCCAGTATAAGAGCACATGACGCGTGTTCCATCACCAGACGAGATACGTGCATTTCTCAGTGCACGAGGTGGTGGAAGTCAAAAATTAATTGTCGCGGGAGCGGATAGAATATCGAAACTTGAGCAGGATGTCCGAAGTCTCGTCACTAAAGGTCCACGACGAACAACTGCTGAAATCCAAGAAGGACTGGACCTTATCATGCAGAAGTATGGAATGGAGCCAGCAGAAGAGCTTGTGAAGATGGTGATGGAGAAAGACTCTGTAGGTGCATGGGTATTGACCAATGATCAGCGGATAAAGATACTGTCAGATCTGGTTCAGTATCGAATGCCCAAACTCAAGTCGGTGGAGGTTGCTGGCAACGTGAACCATAAGCATGAGATCATTATTGTGCGATATGGTGAGGATGGTGTTGTGCGAAGAGAGTCTAGAGGTTTAGCACCCAATCATCCAGTTGCAAAAGAGCAACCAATACCTGATGCCGTAGTGGTAGATGAGGTTGTGGAGGCGACTAAGTGAGTGACATCGTCCTCCCATACAAGTGGACGCCTCGCGATTATCAGCTTCCAGCCTGGAGACATTTTCAAGGTCCCAGTGAGGGTAAACGGGGCGTGGCCGTCTGGCATCGACGGGCCGGCAAGGACTTATTCGGGATCAATCTCGTTAGCACGAAGATACCAGAACGGGTGGGTACATATTGGCATCTTCTCCCCACATACAAGCAAGGCAGGGCCATTGTGTGGAATGGACACACCCGCGACGGACGTCCCTTCTTGGATCACTTTCATCCCGACTTGGTAGCAGGTAAGAATGGGACAGAAATGAGGATCACATTCTACAATGGTGCACATTACCAGGTTGTGGGAACGGATGACATCAATTCACTTGTAGGAACGAATCCTATTGGATGCATCTTTAGTGAGTATTCTCTTCATGACCCTGGTGCATGGGATTTTATTCGACCAATTCTTGCAGAAAATGGTGGTTGGGCACTATTCATCTATACGGCCAGGGGAAAGAACCATGGATATACTCTTCTTGAAATGGCAAAGAAGAATAAGAGATGGTTTAGTGAGGTTCTCGTTGCTGGAGATGCTGGAACGAAAAGACCAGATGGCACTGCGGTTATAAGTGATGAGGTGATTCAAGATGAACGTGAAGCAGGAATGCCAGAGGAAATGGTCCAACAGGAATTCTTTTGTAGTTTCGAAAGTCCATTTGTGGGTGCTTACTACGGCTCTCAGATGTTACGTGCTGAGAAGGATTTACGTATTACTATAGTGCCTTATGAACCAAAATTGCTTGTCGACACTTACTGGGATTTGGGTGTGCGTGACGCCACTGCGATTTGGTTTGTGCAAGTCCATGGGTTTGAGAATCGGATCATCGATTATTATGAGGCGTCAGGTGAGGGTTTACAACACTATGTTAAAGTTCTTCGGGGAAATATCGATGGGGGAGAACACAGGACACAATATGCCTACGGTCGTCACACGGGTCCTCACGACATCGAGGTCAAAGAACTTGGGACAGGGAAAACAAGGATCGAGACCGCCAAGAGTTTGGGTTTGAAGTTTATGGTTTGTAGACGTCATGAGGTTGAGGACGGTATTGAGGCAGTGCGAAATGTTCTTGCGACTTGTTGGTTTGACCAGGAGAAATGCAAAAGGGGAATCGAGGCACTTCGACAGTATCGCAAAGAGTGGGATGATAAGCATAAGTGTTTCAGGAACCATCCTCTACATGATTGGACGTCGAACGGTGCTGATGCCTTTAGATATTTTGCAATGGGCCGAAGGGATCGACCTAAGCACAAGGAAGCACCACAGAAGAGTGCACTTGATGATTACGACTATCTCAATGCAAGAGAGCTGGTGGAAACATGAGTACGTATGAGAAAATTCGAGAACTCTATGAAACTTGTCCAGAACTCTCATTTAGTTCAGATTTTGAGGAATATGCTCGAACAGGGCATGCTCATATTACTCCTAGTTATGCTTTACTTGCTCGTCACGTTGGGGATGGTTGGTTTATTCGCTTGGCAGTTGGTGTCGGATTTGAGACATTTTGGTCGTTAATGCCATATAGATTACCATATATTGGCTGGGCTCGCGCAGCGAGGGGTCGGTCAGCAGTGGTGTGGCACCGAACAGAAACAGTTGAGAGGATAACGAAATATGCGAAACATGAATTATTGGTTGGTAGTTGCGAATCTGGTGGTTCAGTCTCGCCGGGACGAATGTCCTGCGAACTTCGATGTGTTTAATTTTGGTGGAACTCCAAGTGCGCCAAAGCCACCTGCTCCACCTACCACTGCAGATGCTGCTGGTGCCGCACGAGAACAACTTAATAAACGTAAACCACAGGGATTTGCTTCAACAATTCTTACTGGAGGAATGGGAGATACAAGCACTCCAAATGTGGTGAAGAAATCTTTACTAGGATCTTAATATGGCACAACCTGTTCCACTAGTTCAATTTCTGATTATGCGGTATGAGAAACTGCAATCAGACCGTGCTCCATTCGAAAATGATTGGATGGATATTCGGGATCTTGTTCGTCCGATTTCAGTAGGATATCACAAGATGTCTGGGACTTATGTTACTCTTCGAACAGAATTCATGTATGATGGCACCGCACCAGATGCACTGGAACAATTAGCAGCAGCATTGCATTCATATCTTACTAATCCAGCGGAACGATTTTTTGAGTTGGAGGTTGAGGGGAACTTTGATGCCACTCAAGATCCAGATGCTCTTGAGTGGTTGGAAAGATGCTCAGACATCATATATGACTCATACAAGCGTGAGGACGTGATGCTGAACACTGCACTCCATGAAGTGTTCCTTGATATTGGATCCTTTGGAACAGCGATCATGGGACAAGAATGGAGTCAGAACAATCAAGATCTGATTTTCAGTTCCAAACCAATCAGTGACTGCTACTTGCTCGAGAATGCTGAAGGTCGAGTCGATACGATTTATCGAAAGACTGTTTGGACAAAACGTCAATTGGAACAAGAGTTTGGTGATCTTCCACCAGACATCATGAAGGAAAAGAATGCTGATAAAGCATTTGACGTCTTACATTGTGTGTATCCTCGAACAGATCGTAATCCGGTGAATCCATCAAAACTGAATAAGAAGTTCGCTTCTGTTTGGATTTGTACGACGACAAAGGAACTGTTGCGTGAGGACGGATACGATACACTATGTTACCATACTCCAAGATGGACGAAACTTTCTGGTGAGGTATATGGTCGGAGTCCAGCAAAGAAGTGCTTACCTGACATTAAGATGCTTAATGCAATGGAGAAGACTCTTCTGAAAGCCGGTCAGAAGGCGGTTGATCCTCCAACCGTAATCCAAGATGAGGGATTCCTATTGCCTATTAGGACTACTCCTGGAGCACTCATATATAAAGAAGCTGGGACTGAGGATCCTATGCCTTTGAAATTCGAAGGTAATCTTCCATGGGGTCTTGAGCAAGCAAATGGAAAACGCGAATTCATTAACAAATGCTTCTATGCTGATTGGATCAAAATGGAGAAGCAGAATGTTGAGATGACAGCGTATGAGGTTGCTGATCGTCGTGAGGAGAAACTTCGCATGATGGCACCAATGCTTGGTCGTCTTGCATCTGAATTACTTGGTCCAATGATTCAGCGATCATATTACTTATTGAACAATCATGGAAGGATTCCACTTGCTCCAGCAACTATCCAAGGTAAACGACTCAAGGTAGGATACATGTCTCCAGCATCACGTGCACAAACTGGAGTGAAAGCAATGGCGATGGGACGATTCATATCTGAACTGATTCCACTACTACAAATAAACCCTGGAATCATGGATGCTGTTGATTTTGATAAATATGTGCAGGCATTGGCTATTGCAAGAGGAACTCCTAGGATCATCTTGAGAGGTGCTGATGAGATTGCTGAACTAAGAGATGTGAGGAACAAGCAACAAGCTGTGCAGCAGTTGACGCAGATTGCTGAACCTGCTTCCAAAGCTGTGAAGAACCTTGCTGATGCTCAGAAATCTGGGGGAATGCTAGGACTTGGTTCATGAAAATTGCAAAAGACATACGAGATAAGATTGCAGATAAGATTCATTTGCATGCGTCTTACATTAGGATTTTTGAGACACCGGATGGACAGCGGGTATTGAGGCACCTTGTAAAAAGTGGATTCGTGCTGAGCACGACATTTGTTGCAGGTGATCCGCACCAGACGTTGCTTAATGAGGGGTCTAGACGAATGGTCCTCTCGATCATTGCTTTTTTGAGCAAGGATCATGTCGAATTCGTAAAACAACTAGAGCAAGGAAATATCGATGATACTATATGATCCAAATCCTCTTGGTGGAGGTGGCGGAGCACCGCCCGCAAACGCAGCATTCCTCAATACACTTCCTGAGGATATTCGTGGGGAATCAGTCTTCAAAGACATTCCTGATGTTCCTACACTTGGGAAAAACTACCTTAATGCCCAGAGAATGATTGGAACGAAACGTCTTCCTATTCCTGAGAAATCATGGACCGATGCTCAGTGGAATGAGTTCTACTCCCAGACTGGTCGTCCTGATCTACCAGAGAAGTATGAGGTTCCTGATATTAAGATGGAACCTGGACTTGCTCTTGATGGTGACAAACTTACCAAAGTTAAAGGACACTTCCACAAATTGGGATTATCTACTCAGCAAGCCAGAGGTGTCATGGAGTATTATATGAACGTCATGAATGAAGGAGCGAGAGGACAGTCATCTGCGTCAGCTCAGGAAGTTGCTACTGCCCAAGCGGAATTGAAAACTGAATGGGGTGACAAATATGATGCAAATGTCGATCTTGCAAAGGCAGTTGTGAGAAAATTTGGTGATGAGAAGTTCATGGCATATATTGATTCAACTGGAATGGGTAACAACTCTCAGTTGATTCGAATGCTTGCGAAGGTTGGCACAATGATTACTGAAGATACTGCCAAAGGCGGTGGAGCAGACTTCAACATCAATAACTCAACAAGGGCGATTCAAGAGATCGCAACTCTTACGATTGATAAAGATTTTCAGGCATCACTTAATAAACCAAGTGATCCTGGACACAAAGCCTCTGTGGAACGTTGGTTGAGGTTGCACCAGGTAGCTTATCCTGGAAAACAATCGGAGTAAGCATAAAGCTTAATTCCTAACAGAAAGATACCATATATGGCAAAACCAATAGTAAAGACTACTGCGGCCGAGAAGAAGACTGCAGCAGAAGAAAAGAAGACCGCAGATGCACAGGTTTCCAAAGGAGATCGTGTTCGGGCAACACTTGCTGGGGAAACTGGAGAAGTGATTGGTAAATCCCTTTTTAATGAGGAGGATGGTCAAGTGATTGTTGCTTTGGAAGCTCCAGCAGGTCAACTCCGAAAGCTTGTACTCCTTCCCTCTGAGTCGCTTGAGATCATCGACGATGAACCGAAACCTGCCTGAGCGGGGAAGTAAATCACCAGTAAAATAGTAGTTTACATCGAGGTCACTCTGGATTAGAGTGACCTCGACTTGTTGGATAACTGTTATTCGTAGCAGTCCAACTGCTCCTGAGGAAAGCTCAGGCGGCTAACCGACCGCGTTCGATAGGCGAGTCCGGCGACGGGTAACTCTGCTGATTAGCAGTCAGTTCAGAATTACTTAATATGAATCTCTACTTGCAATACTTCCTCGAAGTTGCTAAAGGGATTGTTGCCGATTATCGTGCTGAAGCGCCAATTGGTTTCGATCCTCAAAACAGCTTTCAGGTTGATACTGCGTTGGTCCAGTCGTATAAGGCCAATATAGAGATCAAGTTCCAGCAGATGGGTTCTCGTATTCGTCCGTATGTTCGAAATGAGACTCAGCACGCTGAATTTGATTTCTATGATCGTATCGGTGCCGTTGATGCTGTGGAAGTTACCACACGTCATGGTGATACTCCACTCATCTCCACTCCACATGACCGTCGGCGTGTTGGTCTTCGCGACTTTGACTTCGCGGATTTGATCGATAACAAAGACAAATTGCGTATGTTGGCGGATCCTACATCTTCCTACGTAACCAATGCGGTCTATGCACTTGGTCGTGCATGTGATGATGTGCTTATCCAAGCTGCATTTGGAACTGCTTACACAGGTAAGACTGGTGCAACGTCAGTGACGTTCCCAGCTGCATCTGAAGTGGCAGTGAATTATGTGGAATCCGGAACAGCAGCTAATTCCAATTTGACGATTGGAAAACTTCGTCGAGTTCGTTATCTCCTGGACAAAGCGGAAGCAACGACTGAAGGTCAATTCGACCTCGCAGCAATCGTTGATCCTTCCCAAATTCAGGGTCTGTTGCGAACTACTGAGGTTACCAACTCAGATTACAACACAATCAAAGCACTTGTGGCTGGTGAGATTGATACATTCATGGGTTTCAAATTCGTGAAGTCGAATCGTCTTACTGTCGCATCCTCGATTCGTGAGTGCATCTTCTTTGAACGTCAAGGTTTGCTGCTTGCAACTGCCCAGGAAATCAAGGTCGATGTCGGTCCTCGTCGTGATAAACGTAATTCTATTCAGGTGTATGCCTGTGGGAATTTCGGTGCGTCTCGTATGTGGGAGGAGAAGGTTCTTCGAGTGAAATGCGACGAAACTGCCTAAACTTATGGATGCGTGGAAAGTAACCTTTGAACGAGTTGATTCCGGAACAACTGTGGAGGAGCATTCGTTCAACAAACCAGCTCCTGACACTGATATCACAGCGATGGGGAGCATTAAAGTGGGAATTGTGCAAACTACTCCTGCTCATATGCTTTTTGCTCTGCGACTTCTGGCGAAACTCAACCTTGGTTATGCCACAAACCTAACCACGGCGGAGACAGCAATCACAAACATAACTGCTTAACTATATGGCTGTTATTTCTGGAAGAGTTCGAGTTACTGTTACTCCAGTAGTTGCTGGAGATTCTGGTCAACCTAATCCACAGGCGATTGATCGTAGTGGACAGACGGATTACAACTTCAATGTTCCTTGGTCATTTGTAGTTCCGTTTCGACAAGAGGGAAGCCAGGAAAACTTTAACTTGCTCATTAACTTCCTTGACTTGTTCTCTGGGAATGCTGACGTGAATTTGTCCGGAGTGGACATTTCCGCTGATGAAGTTCTTGAGGACGTTGTTGCAAATCATTAAAAGAAAGAAACTATGAAACGAAAAGACTTCCTCCTTTTGTGTGGAATCGCCGGAGCAATTGTCTCTGGATATCGGAGCCAAGCTCCTGAGGGTTTCGATCCTCAAGCTACGGCTACAACAATCGACACCTATGGAACTGAAGCTGGAGCGATTAGAAATGTTGCATCTGCTTATGCTCCACTAAAGCCGAATCAGGCTGGTGGACGCATGAGGTTTGCTATGTTTACTCGCGTGTATGCTTCAGAAGCTGCAGGGGATGATACAGCATTGTGTGTCCTTCCCAAGGGTGCACGTATTATCAGTGGTGAAGCTCATATGAGTGCCTCTGGTGGTTCAACCACATTCGCATTCGGTCTTATGGGCAAAGATGGAACAGGATTCATTGACGATACTGTCGGTGCGACTGTATCGGACAATAATGCCATCTTGCTGGCTGCTCAAACCATCACCACAACAGCAATTGTCCGTCTTGCAGCAACTTATGCTCTGAGTTGCATGTATGAAACTACAAAGGAGCTGTGGGTGACCGTGACTACGGCCACTGCCACGATCGGCACTCAAACTCTTCGGGGTTGGATTGCCTATACAGTGGACTAAGTTCCATCCGCCCCTTGAGTCTTGGTGTGTTCCTCAAGGGGCGGTTAACTTATGCCAGTGCGAACTTCAGTTGATGTGGCGAATCGGTCCCTTGACATGATTGGGACTTCAACTCTAGGAGCAATCACTGATACGACTCCTGAAGGATTGATTTGTAGTCGTAACTATAATATTTGTCGTCAAGCAGTTCTTAGGATGCATCCTTGGAATTTTGCTATGTCAAGGAAGATTCTTACCATCACAAATGATCAGAATCCAGTTGCTCCCTCATTTGATTATCTTTATAGTCTTTACCTTCCACTTGATTATCTTCGTCTTACAAATGTAATGGATTCTGCTGGTATCGATGTATTGAATTTTGCTGATTGGCAACTTGAAGGAAAGTGTGTTCTTACTAACACTGACACATTATGGATTCGGTATGTGAAGGATGCTATTGATGTTGATGATTTCGATCCAGTATTCTTTAACTGTCTTGCTCTTAATCTTGCATGGGTAATCAGTTATAAACTTACGCAATCCAATACACTTAAGGATCAATTGTGGAAGGATTTTCTTGCTGCAGTATCTAAAGCGAAGTTTGTGGACTCCATAGAAAACCCTGGTCTATCAATCGATAATGATGTGTGGATGAGATCGAGATTGGGACCAAGTCAAGGATTTGTTCGTGACCCTCAGACATAATGGCACGCGCGAATGTCATACAAACGAACTTCACTAGTGGAGAAGTCTCTCCTTTGATGTATGGTCGTGTTGATGTAAACAAATACTTCAATGGAGCAAGAAAACTTCAAAACATGATTGTTCGACCCCAAGGTGGGGCATGGCGTCGATCTGGAACGAGGTTCGTAAAAGCTGCAAAATTAAGTAATGCTCATTCTATACTTCAATCATTCATTTTTTCGGACATACAAACATACGTTTTAGAGTTTGGTGCCTCATACATGAGGGTGTATAAGGATCGTGGATACATAGAAACTTCTCCTGGATCTGGTGTTCAAGTAGAGATCTCTACTCCTTGGGCAGCTGCTGATCTTGATCAGCTTTACTTTATTCAATCTGCTGATGTCCTTTACGTGTCGCATCCAAGTTATCAAACTAGAAAGATAACTCGGACGAGTCATACTGCGTGGACTATTTCACTATACTCACCAACAGATGGACCGTATTTGGTTCCTGATTCTTCTGTTGCGAGGATGACACTTTCTGGTATTACAGATTCTTCAAATCTTTTCATTCAATCAGGAGCTGCAGTTTTTGCGGCTGGAGATGTTGGAAAATATGTCGAGTGGAAAGAGAATGGGAAATGGAGATTTGGAGTAATCTTGACTTTTGTAAATACGAAGTTGGTGACTGTAGATCAGATTGATACAGTAATGGATCCAAACATAGCTGCTGAAATCTCATTTACCAGTCCAAATATCAATTCTGACTTAACTGGAATCTTTACTACACAAGATAAAGGTAAGTATATTCGAACAACAACAACTGGGGTTTGGTATCACTTGACTGGGTATGTGGGTTCTTCAAGGATGACTGCTACTGTTGTTACAACAATGTATACTTATACCTATCCGACTAGCACAATGGTAAAACACACTAGAACCATTTCTGCTACTCTCACAGCTACTCTCACTGGAGCTGCATTTACTACAAATGATGTTGGTCGAGTAATTCGGTTAGTTTATGGAGTAAATGTTGTTGTAGCAACTATCACTGCTTTTACTTCAGCCACTGTTGTGAGCGTGACTATTGATGAAGTTCCACCTCCTGATCCAGAAAATGCTGATAATCTTTACAATAATGCAACAGCTGATGAGCACAGGTATGGTGGATGGTATGTTGGAAACTGGCCAAGTATCAATACTTTTCATGAGCAACGTTTATTTTTTGGAAAAACTACTTTACAACCACAAACTGTTTGGGGATCTCGATCTGGAGATTATGAGAACATGGCTCCAACTGAAGATGATTTGACGGTTGTCGCTGATAATGCTGTTAATTATACTCTCGCTTCTAATAAGGCGAATCCATTGTGTTGGATGGAGAGTGGACCAGTAATGCTTATTGGAACTGCAGGTGCTGAACACCAGATGAAAGCAACTGCGCTTAATCAACCCATTACTCCAACGAACATTGACACGAAGGAACAAACAAGTTTTGGATCTCAATCGACTCATCGTCCGCATAGAATTGGTTCTTCAGTTCTTTATCTTCAGCGTGGTGGAAACAAACTTCGTGAAATGACATATAACTTTCAGATCGATGCTTTTGAATCGAAAGATCTAAACATTCTTGCTGAACATATTCTAAGAAGAGGAACTGGTGGATTTCGTTCTACTTTCCAAAAGGAACCAGTGATTGTGGTTTGGATGATACTTAATAATGGTAATCTTGCAGCAATGACATACGAACGGGACCAAGATGTTGTTGCTTGGAGTTCACACATTATTGGAGGTTCTGGAATTGTTGAATCTATTTGCTGTGTTCCTACTACTTCTGGTCCAGATGATGTTTATTTGATGGTAAAACGAACTGTCAATGGATCAGAATGCCACTATGTTGAATATATTGAGAATGCTTTCGATACTGATGTATCAGGAGTAGTTCAATCTAGTATGTTTTTTGTGGACTGTGGATTGAGCTATTCTGGAAGTCCTGCCACAACAATCTCGGGTCTTACACACTTGGTTGGAGAGACTGTTCAAGTTCTTGCTGATGGAATTTATATTGGAACTAAGGTCGTATCTGGAGGAGGAACCATTACCCTCACAACCGCTGCTTCAAAGGTTCATGTCGGATACAAAACTACCGCTACTATAGTTACTCTTGACCCTGAAGGTGGTTCTCAAGCTGGAACTTCCCAAGGTAAAGTGAAACGTATTAGTGTTCTAACCGCTCGACTAAAAGATTCGATGCCTTTCAAGCATGGACCAGATGAACAACACTTGACGAAAATCAATCAAAGCGATTTTACTGCACTAAAGACTGGAGATGTTCGATTTACTCTTGACCAAGGGTTTGGTTTGAGTGGAAGTTATGTCATTAGTCAAGACGAACCAGTTGCTTTGAATGTAACAGCGTTGATGCCACAACTTAACACGAACGAATGATACAACGACTACTATTTCTTGATCATCAGACTGTTGTGCAAGTAGCGCGATTAGGTGAAAAGTTTTATTCTAAAACTGGTCTTTCAGGATCCTTCAGACATGAGACATTTTCAGTGATGTGGAACAAGTGCTTATCAATGGGTATTGCAGCAACGTGGGTCACTAAGAAAGATGAAGTGATTACAGGGATTATTGGAATGTCACTTTCTTTTGGAATCATGGATGGTAGAACACTTGCTGAAGAAACTTTCTGGTTTGTTGATCCTGAACACAGAGGTCGTGATGGATTAAGGTTGTTTGTCGCAGCTGAGGAATGGGCTCGTGATGTTGGTGCTCACAGTATGACGATGTCTTGCATGCAGGAATTGAATCCTGAGAAACTTGAGAAGTTTTATACTTCTCATGAGTATCGAAAACTGCAAACTATGTATATTAAGGATCTCAATGACTCATGAGGAACAATTTAATCGATGTCTTCAACAAGCTAAACTAATAGTCAAAACTTATCGGACTCAGTGTCCTATAACGATGGACCCCAAGGCGTGGTATGTGTCGACAACACTTGTTGTTCTTGCAATTGTATCAGCAGCTGTTGGGGCATATGGAGCAGTATCCTCTGGTCAAGCACAACATGACGCTGCTTCCTTTAATGCGAAAGTTGCAACCAATAATGCTCAAGCACAAGCTCAACAAGCACAATATGAAGCTGATAGAATTCGAACACGAAACCGTGCAATGCTTGGACAAGCACGTGCATCTTTTGCAAAATCTGGAGTGTCAATTGAAGATGGTTCTGCGTCTGATGTTTTAATGGATTCTAGTATCCAAGGAGAACTTGATGTTGCAGCAGCAATTTACACTGGTCGAGTTGGAGCAGGAGCGTCTGTTTCTCAAGCACGTCTCTATGGAATGCAAGGTCGAAATGCACAAACCTCTGGGTATATTAGTGCTGGAAGTTCTATTTTGAGTGGAGCATCGTCTGCAACTAGGTATGGAAGTAATCCGGATTTCAATGTATAGTTATGGCGCAAATACCAACAATCTTAGCAAATGATCCAATAAAAACTGGATCAACTGGACCACAAGCATCTCCTGATGAGTTTGGTATAGGTGAAGCAGTTGGTCAAGCAGCGCAATCACTAAGACAAGATACTTCCCAGATTGAACATATATACACACTCAAAGCTGAAAAGAAGAAGTTGGATGATTTGGTGTGGGCAGGAACTGCCGCTCAACAAGAAGAGAATTACATAAATCTGTGGAGGTCTAAAGGAGAGAACAATACCAAATCCTCTTTTGCAGATGATTTGCAGAAACTTGGAGAAGAACGGATTGCCGCAAATTCTAGTAAAGCTCCATCGACAAAAGCACTGCAGCAATTCAAGCTCCGAATGTTATCTTTTCTTGGAACCAGTTACAATGAAGCTTTGCATGTTTCTGTAACAAACCACCTCAATTCCGCCGCACTAGCAATTGATCAGCAGTCTGCGATGGCTTTAGACAGTTATCGATCTGCTCGTGATACTCCCAATGTTGATGCTAGGCAGGGTCTTAGGAATAATCTCTCCCAAATCAATGATAGTATCGATAAGACATTTGGAGTAATCTCTCCAACCATGGCACAGAAGCTCAAGGAGAAGGCAATTGTTGATGCGACCTATGCAACGATGTCTGAGGATCCTCAATTTGCACGGGAATTGCTCAAATCCTCAAAAACTCTTGATGAGCACGAACGTTTTACAATCAATGAGCATATTGATAATGCATCATTGTCGAAATCATCTGCTGAACACACAGCGTTTGACCAACTTCGTGAAAAGAAACTAAAAGAAGCATATACTGGTTTGGATCGGGGAAAAATTGACCTATCATTATATCAACCTTATTATACCCGTGACAAGGCCGTTGCACAGAAGTCCAAAGATGATGCCCAGATTGACACATTTAACAAAGCCAATGACTTCATTGATCGAATCAAGTCCTGGAACTCAGAAGATCAAGGTAGGGAACTTCTTGTGCTCCGTAATAGTAAGACTGCTGAGAATGCAGACATCTTAGATATTGCATCCCAGCGTGTCCATCAGTCGATTCAGCTTCAAGAGAAGAATCCAGTGTCGTGGCTACAACAAAACAACCCTGTAGTTGCAGAAGCATTAAAACGTGCTCAACAATCGACTGATAAGACTCGTCTTCAGACAATGGGAGAGCTTTATGATCTTCAATTGAAGTATCAGGGTCATGCTCCTGCGATTGATGAAGTTGGTCCAATGGTCTTTAAGGAAGATCCGAAAACAGGTTACATGATGGCAGTCGATACTAAGATTGACCGTAAGCAATATCTTGGAAAAGCGACTAATGATCGTCACCTCATGACTGTAGAGGAAGCGGAACAGAATGCTGATGAGATTAATAAAGGTAGTCCGCAAGAGATGCTTAATAATATTCAGCAAGTGATGGCACGGTATCCAGATTCAAAACACCAAGACATTGCATTCAATGATATGGTGACTTTGCCTAAATCTGGTTCAGCAATTAAGCAAGAATATCAACTTGCCTTTCTTCATAAGGATTCTTGGTGGGTTAAGGATTATCTTGGTGCGATTCAGCATTCTGAAGCACTCAAAGATGTTAATTCAGATAAGAAGAAGGATTTCGACACTGCACTGAACTCTAATCCTACGTGGCTTCAATTTTCTCACTCAACAATGGGAGACAACTTTCAACGTGGTGATGAAGTTGATGGATTCAAACGTGGAATCATGTCTTATGCAATCGCTCGTGCTACACAAAATCGTGAATCACCTGATCTTGCAATTAAGTCTGCTACTCAAATGCTTATTGCTTCTGAATTGGGATTCACAAGCATGAATGGTCAAACAGTTATGCTTCAGAAGTCTCGTGGACCAGGAAAACCTTATAGAACTGATGATGAGATTCAGGACTATGGTCGACGTATGGAAATGGCGCTTCAAATCATCAATCCATCAGAAATTAATATCGAAACTCATGGACAATCAATCTTTCCCACACTCAGACAACCAGTGTCTGAGAATCTCAAGATGAGAACTCTCGGAACCTTTATACATCAACGTGGGTTCTTTCAAACTTCAAATGATGGTCAATCTGCTACACTCTATGCGATGGGAGATGATAAGCACCCATTCGAATTACGTGATAAGCAGAACCGTGCTTTTCGTATCATGTTTGATGATCTCCCGGCATTTACAGTTAATATGAAAGAAACTGTGAATCCATTAACTGGTAAAAAGATTGATCTTACTCAAATGGGTTTGCGACCTGAAGATCTTAAAATGGTTCAACACACAAACTGGGATGTTATGCTCCATGCTCCTAAATCTTCTGCATTTGAAGATTCAACCACTAACTGGCCTACATGGTTCCAGAGGATTCAACGATGAGTGGATTCGCCTTTAGTCAAGTAGATCCCGAAACATCAGGACGAGTGACTCAGTTACCAACTCCTATTGGTGATTATCTTGGTGCGATGTTTCACCAAGGGGAACATGATTCTGCATATCATTCGATTAGTCGAATGACTGAGTATTCTCTTGAAGCAGGAGATGATGCATCTCCAATTATACAACCTGAAGATGCGAATAAACAATATGGAATTCCTGGCCATCTTAAATTTGATCGTCCAACTCGTGAGACTGTCGCACAACTCATGAGAAAGAGAACGCAAGATCAAATTGATCGTGATTTCATTATCCAGAATGGTTCTTCACTATTAAGAACTGCTCCTGGTCTTGCTGCTTCATTTATTGGTGGAATGTCAAATCCACTTGATCTTGGAATGCTTTTCATACCAATTGTTGGTGAAGAAAAACTAGCTCTTCAAGCATCAGTTCTTGGTCGAAGCGCACTTAGACAATCACTTGCTCGAGGTGCTTTGTCTGTTGAAGGAATAGCAAGAACAGGAATACCATTTCCACGATTAACTTCATCGATGATTCAGGGATCAGTTGGTCAAGCGATGTGGGAAATCCCAAACGCTCTTGCAACCTGGCAAGAAGGTGGTGAATATACTAGTAAGCAATTCATGACAAATGTGCTTGCTGGTGGAGCGTTTGCTGGTGCATTACATCTTGGTATACACTCCGCTATTCGACTTTACCAAACATTGAGACCTGAAACTAGGGAGTTGATGCTTCGTAAAGCATTATCTGACACTCTTCTTGGTAATGAAATTGATGTCGAATCGTTGGCGAAATTGGATGAGAATGCATTAAGAGGTGCAATGGTTGGGCGACACATGTCGCAACTTGCAGAGGCATTTAAGTCCGTAGATATTAAAGACGTAGAGCGTGTCGTTAGAGAAAAGTATGGGGAACAAATTGCTAGCACAGCTGTTAAGGACCCTATAACGGGAAAAGTTTATACTGGGTCAAATCCCAAGAGTCCTCACTATGAGATTCTGAATAAGTATGCAGAAGAGATGGGGATTCATGAGGGAGTTGAATTTCCAGATGAGTATCGGGGGTTTGTGACTGATACGGGGAGATTCATTGGCAGGAACGAGTCGATGGTAATGTCGGGGCTCACTGAACCAATGCATTCCGATCACATGGATAGTGGAATCGGAGTGAATGATGAATTTACTCTTGAGGAGCTCGTTCATGAAGGATACTCAAATTCCGAGGCTCGACAGATGATCTCAGCATCTCGTGCTGAGCGTCGAGAGATTTCCCTTCGTGAAGACCCCGGATTTCAGCGAAATGTCGCTGAGGAACGTAATAAGCAAATTCAGGACGCATTAACCAAACTTAAGGAGAAACCTGTTCAGGAACCTATTAAACCAGTGTTGAGTAAGGTGGAACAGGATCAACATACACATATTGCAAAAGATCCTGCTGAGGTTGATAAGATTCAGAAAGATATTGAAGGATTAAAGGAGTCTACACCTAAACCAGAGGTTCCACAAAACCAACAGGGAGTTTTTGCACAAGCACTTGCTAAAGTGGAAAAGCGAATTGAAGAGCTTTCAAAGCCTGAGCAGTATACTAGAAAGTCAACTGGTGAGACTGGCGCCACGACACTCCTTGACCTCGTCAGTCGTCCAATTGCTCGTGGCGCGCTTATCGTGATTCGTGAGGCATTACGTGCTGGCATATCAATCTCTCAGGCGATTGATCACGCGATGGAGTATATTAGGATGAAGCGTGATCAGCCAAAAGGCATGTCACGTCGAAGTTTCTTGGACCGCATGATTAAGGCTGCGGCAGTAAGTCAGCTGCCAATCGATATAACAAAATTAGGAAATATACCAAAAGGGTTGGATGTTAATGAATTAGCAAAAAGCTTATTTGATTCACATGAAATGGCCCATGCTTTTGATGCAAATTTTCACCCAGAAGCTTCAGTAAAGGAAATTCATGAAAATGCAATTAAAGCATTACCTGAATTACGAAAAGATCCTAAATTTCTTAAATCTGTGATGGAAGTTGTTGGTCAAGATATTCTGAATTTAGGGTTGAAAATTTCAGACATTAAAGATTTGAAGTTTGAGAAGTTCTTCAAAGAGAATCCACCTAAATCTTCAATCAAAATATCTCACGAAAATGAAGCAAGTCACTTGAGACAACAGCTTGATCGATTGGAACGAAACAGAAATGATCCAACTTTCTTTGAAGATGATGGTCCATTCAATCCCCCAACACGGGAAGAAATTGATGCCAAAATCGAAAAAGTTAAAGAGCAAATTAAAGAAGTTGAGCAAAAAGTAGCAGAATTGAAGAAACCTGAATCCACCGAATCCAAGGACCTCGACACCCAAATTCGCGAGGCGTTGTTCAAGGAGGTTGGTGCTACGGATATAGAAGCATTACGTGGTAAATCATGGAATTTTGAAGGCGGTGGAATTAAAAATGATCCAGAAACTGTTTCCCAATTACATTTAGTTCGTGATGTTAAACCAGGAAGTGAAGGAACTTGGAGAATTATTAGAATTGAAAATGGGGAACCAGTTGGACATATTTCTCTTCAAGATTTAGATGCAAAACAACTTTTAGAAACAGATAAGATTCCTAAAAGTGTAATGGATGAAGATTATGGAAACTTAATTGGTGACCATCAAAAACTCACTCCTGAAGAAACTTTTTTAAGATCTGATTCATTAAACCAAAAGATCGAATCCATGAACCCACGCACGGAGGCCATTGACGCGGCGCTCGAATGCATCCTTAAGAAAATAGCATGAAAACACCTTGCGGACCAAACATTTCAGGAGCTGGTGACGTCCCAATTGAAGACGCTGATCAACTTGCCGCTCGAATGATGCGTGAAGCATCACAAGTATCTGAGCGTGATAAGATTCCTATCACTGAAGCACTCAAGAATATTGCTGGAGAATATAAGAATAAAGAACTCGTAATGTCCAAGGTCGCTGAACGCAATGGATTACTTGATATTCAAGCAAAACGAAATGGTAAAGACTTTTCTAAGCGATTCAAGACTTTTGGTGAGGGAGTTTACTCATTATTAGTTGGAGGCAACAAGAACATTCCAGGTGCTCGTCGATCAATTGATTATCAAGCGAAATCGCTTCATGGAAAATACTTTGGTTACTTAGTGGATTCACTTGAAAAAGAAGGAGTTCTTCACGAGTTCATCACTAGTGATAAGGATTTCGTTAGAGACGTGTATCGTGAAATGGGTGCACTGCGACCAGGAGATGAGAATACTGGACCAGTAACCAAGAATGAATCTGCGTTCAAGGTTGCTAAAACAATCGACAGTATTTATTCAGAACTTGTTGCTCGTCAAAATCGTGCCGGGGCATATATTGAACGTCTTGCTGGTTATATTACTCGTCAGACACATGATCAAGATGCAATACGAGCACTTGGTGGAATTGGTTCCAATAAGCAGTCACTCGAACGATCACGTGAATCTTGGGTTAACTTCACCTTACCTCTATTAGATCCTGTAGCAACCTTCAAAGGTGGAGATGCTGATAAGATCATGCGTAATATCCATGAAGCTCTTTATTCAGGAATCCATGGACCTGCACGTGATGAAGCAAATGTGTCTGGTGTACGAGTCGTAGGTTCTCTTGCAGACAAGATTTCTGAGGAGCGTGTTCTTCACTTTAAGGATGCCGATGCAGCTTATCAGTATAATCAGGCATTTGGTATACGAAACTTTAAGGAAGCAATTCTTACTGATCTTCACCAACGAACTCGCTCTATAGCACTTATGGAGAATCTTGGATCAAAACCTGAAGGTAACTTGAGGGATATGATTCAGGAACTTAAATTTGAAGCACGATCACGTGATGATGCTGCTGTGCAACTTGATTCTCTTAATGATTGGAGAATCCAAGCTGCAATGAATGAACTTACTGGTCGTAATGAGGTTCCTTCAAATCCAGGACTTAATAGATTTATTTCGACTGTAAAGACTGTTTTGCAACTTTCAAAGATGGGAGCAGTCACTCTTTCATCATTTGCTGATAAAGCATTTCTACAATCTGAAATGGCATTTCAAGGAATGTCGTCACTTCAAGTACTTGGAAAGCAACTCACTGGAATGTTTCCTCGTGGAGCAGAACAAAAGTCCTTTTTAAGATTGATGGGAGTTGCAATGGATGGATTGCTTGGAAATGCCTTATCTCGTTACTCAAATCACTCGACCATGAGTGGTTGGGCACATAAAGCACAGAAGTCCTTCTTTGACCTGAATCTTCTTAATGCATGGACGGACGCGAATAAAGCCAGTGCTGGGGAACTCATGGCTGCACATTTAGGAGAACATGCACATTTCTCATCCACAGAGTTACCGGATGATTTGAGTAAGGTGTTATCATTGTATGACATTCATGGTTCCACTTGGGATGCCCTAAGATCCACTGTGTATGCGCCAGATAACAGTGTTGGAAAAGTTATAACACCTGACATGGTTCACCAGATACCCGATGAGGTTATTAGTAAATTAGTAATTCAAGACGATAAGAATCCATCTGAGGCAAATATTCTTCGTAAGAGAGATCAAATCGAAACATCATTACGCACATACTTTGCTGATCGTATCGATATTGCTATTCCAACACCTGGTGCGAAAGAGCGCATGTATACAACATTGAACAGCCAAGCAGGAACACCGCTTGGAGAAGCAGTCCGCCTCATAACCCTGTTTAAGTCATTTCCAATAACAATCATGGACAAAATCGTAACACGTAATATTTATGGAAACGGAGCGAATTCACTTAAAGAATGGATGCTTTCAGATCATCGTGGTAAGTTCAATCTCGCGATGTTAGTTGCTATGGGAACAGCAGCAGGTTATTTGTCTGGTGTAGTGAGAGATGCGCTTGCTGGAAAAGAACCTAAACCACTTACAACACCTGAAGGTGGATTAAATTGGGCTGCAGTAAATGATGCCGCTATTCGTGGTGGAAGTCTCGGGATACTAGGAGATGTATTACTTTCTGATTATGATAGAAACTATAAAAGTTTCCTTGGAACTTTGTCTGGACCAATTGTAGGTCAATTTGATTCTATTGCTGCACTAAAAGGAGATGTCGCGCGAGGGAAAAATATAGCAGCTCCTGCGGGAAAGTTACTTCTGGACAACGCTCCCTGGATCAATTTGTTTTACTTAAGACCTGTCTTGAATTATTTTGTTCTCTGGAATCTTGAAGAAATGCTAAGTCCAGGAACATTACGAAAACGTGAATCCGCGGTGGAGCGGAAAAACCACCAAGAATACTGGATGCGTCCATCAGCTACAGTAAGCCAATAAATATATGACAGCAGTTCAAGTTCAAGCAACAAGCACATTATTAGCAATAGCTGGTAATCGTGACTTCTTTCACATGGTCAACAACTCTGACACGACGATCTACGTCTGTTATGATGGCACTGCAGCAGCCACAGTTGCTGAAGGACTGCCAGTCGCGCCTAACCAGTCCATTACGCTCGATAACACGGGACCCAAGATGATTTACAACAAAGCTGTGTATGCCATTCACGGGGCATCTGGTGACAAAGAAGTTCGACTACAAGGAGTTTAATATGAAATACTTGCTAACATTGATATTGGCATTGGTTTGCGGATCAGTAAGTGGAGCAATTGGTGGAGGAAGTCCGATTGGACCTCCACCAAGTAGTGGTGGAGTTAATCCTACTGGTAGTGGCGCGGCGCTGACGAATTTGCCCACCGATAAACTGGTTGTCGTGACGACCAACAGTGTGTATGACGTTACTGTTGGATATAGTAGCGGGTTTACCACTGCTAAAAACGCAGCTAGTGAAACTATCGACGTTTCTTCCTACAATAGTAAGCAGTGGTTTGTGAAGCAGACTAATCCGCTCATTTTAACTAATTCCGTGCTGCCGCCCGCTTATTGGTTTTGGAGCACGAATAACTTCCAAGAACTTGCTCCATGTTGGAGCTTCTACACAAACTTGGATGTGTCATCTGACTGTTGGGCTTTTATGGATGGAGGCAATTCTTTGTTCACAAACGGGCTTGCAGTATTCGCAAGTGCACAGTGGATAAGTGGAGATGGTATTGTTACCTATTCTGACGGCATATTCCAATTCAAAACCAACTCCTCAGTCTCTTACTCGCCAGTTAAAGTTGTCCTTAATGAGAAGACTAATGCGACATTTGAATTATTAGGGCCAAATGGAGGGATTGAATACACTAACACTGGAACTGCACAATTTCTAAATTTTATCAGTTTGGGGGCTAGTCATTTTAACCTAAATTTCGCCAGTGCTTTTGGAGACATTGGTGGAGCGACTAGCTACGGAAACATTGCCCTGTGGCCAGACCATTCAGGCTCTCCAAGTTTTGCGAATAGTGAGGCTATTTTCACATTCAATCGGATAGCTATAGCTGGGAACCAACTTCAATTTGGTATAGCTGGGATTAACCCCGGAGTAAGTTACATCTACCATCAATATAGTGGAACCGGTGGAGTTCTGGGTTCAGGATTAAATAATTCTTTACCAGAGTTTTTTAGAACCAGAGGCATGATAGGGTCTGTTAATGCTCAGTATCATTATCCCGGATTTTACTCGGTGTATGTGACTACCAATGCTCCGAGCGGGACTTACTATTGGGCGTTAGCTTACAAACAAAACACTGGTTTTGATGCTGAGGACGGAACGCCTTATAGCATTGACCGAACCAATGAAACCTTTCGAGCGTGGGGAGGAAATAGCGCAGAGTTTGAAGTCCTTGTTCCCACTTCTGGCGCAACCAACCACACATCTAAATGGCCAACGTCAGCAAGATCACATGGTGGTTATGCAATAGTTAATAGTAACGCCACGGTATACATCCTGACCTCGACGCCAAACAGCACGGCTTGGGCAGCAACCAACAAGATCGCAGGGCCATGAAACTCCCCACCACATTCCTCCTCTTTGCCTGCATCGTGGTGCTCATCCAAGCACAACCACCGTTGCCACCAACTAACAATTTCGTCAAGCCAAAGTATGCAGTCAACACAAACCAACTTCCTCAAACTATTACTTGGGCATGTGATTATCAAACGCTAAGAGTTGAATGGTGGAGTTGTACAAATCTATCAGAACAGAACTGGTATTTAGCCACAGATGTAGTAGCCACTATGACTTTCACTATTCCTGCAAACAAACCAGCGGAATTCTTCAAATGTCGTTTTAGAGATTTAGTTACTGGAAAAGTTAGTGGATGGAACACAAAATGAGTGATGTTGTTTTAGTAGCTATTATTACTGGAGCTAGTGTGGCAATTCCAACAATACTAACTAGCATCTTAAATCGTCGAGTTTTGGCCGGTAAACTTGATACTGTCAAAACTGAAATCAATGGTCGTATGACTGAACTTTTGAAAGCTGAAAAAAGTCTCTCCAAAACGGAGGGTAAAGAAGAACAAAAACAAGAAACTAAAGAAAGAAAACTATGAAGACAGTATTATCATTAATCGCTACTCTCGCACTACTGTGTACAGGATGTAAGATGTTCGGTTCCAATCCGAGTGCGCCAACAGCTATGGAATCAAAATTTTTCGATGTCACTACTAATTTTGTTCCACGGTATGTGACAAATCAAGTTTTGGTTCCAGTATTTATGACTAATGTCGTTACTCAAACCATTACGGTAACAAACACAACAGGTCTTGTGATTCCACAAATCAACACAACTTATGAGTATAAGACTGTGAATCAAACAAATACGATTGTAGCAACAAATTGGGTGGAAGCATATGATTATAAACCAAACAAGACTACTGGAACTGTAGCAACCATTAGTGGAACACTTTCCAACCTTGGAATACCAGGAATTGGTGGGCTTGTAACTGCTGTATTACTTGGTGCTGCTGGAGCTTATGGTAAAATGCGAAGTACGCTCAAAACTTCTGACAAGATCAATGGAGTGCTTACTCAAGGAATTGAAACTGCAAGAGAAGTAATCTCAAATACTCCTCAAGGTCAAGAACTCGACGCGAAATTCAAGCAATACCTAAAAGACCATCAGGAAGCCGCTGGTGTGCTCAAGCAAGTGTCTAATCTTGTTGCTGATAATGTGAATAATTCTGCTGCACAAGGAGCTGCAGCAATGATTAAAGCCGAACTTCCAGTTATTACTGAAATCACAGTCGCAGCGACTCCTGTATCAACTACAGTTCCACCAGTAGTAACTGTTGAGAAAGGATGAAACTAGTAGTTTTCATTCTTTTGTTACTCATCCTGGGATGCAAATCTCATGGTCTCAGGATCGAGTCTCCTAAAGAAATAGGAGTAAGTCACGATCATTACGGAGACTAAATGAAAGTTCCAGAAATTAACTTTAATACGTTTGTTGTTGCATTTGTAGGGTGTTTGGTTGGAGTAGTTGGATATCTCGCAAAATTACAACTAGAGGATGTAAAGCATTCTATCAATACAACTCATTTGTTGATTATGCCACGTCAAGAAGTGGAAGCACAACTTATGATGCGTAAAGAAGATATGATTAGACAGGATGCTCAAATCCTTTATATACGAACTAAAGTTGATGCTTTAGAACTTGAAATGATTCGATTAAAGAAACCTTAAATCAATTCGCGGTAATCATCAAGGACCTTGGAGGCAAGGTCCTGTTTCATTCTTAATGCCTTTACAATTCGTTGATCTATGGTTCCCCGAACTATAAGATCAACGTAAGTAACTTTGCTTACTTGTCCAATGCGATGATTCCTATCTTCAGATTGTAATCGATCCTCAAGATTATAAGTATTGGAATAGTAAAATGTATAATTTGATTCTACAAGAGTAATCGCCTTACCTCCTGTTGCAGCAGTTCCAACAAACCAAGAACATAGTGGATCTGTTCTAAACATAGATAATGCTGCAAGCCTGTCATTATCTCCTGTCTTTCCATAATAGTGTACTGGATATCGCTTATCATCGACTTCTTCAAGTGCAGCAACTATCAATTCTACATCCCTTTGGAATCCACACCAGATGATTACCTTAATTCGTGGATCCATATCACTCAATATCCCGACCATTACCTTAATTCTATTACTGGGAATATCTATTGTAGTTCCATCGTCTATCTTCACGTGACCACAATTAATCTGGTGAAGTTTATTTATGGTAGTTAAAGCACTTGTGGAAGTAAGCATTCCTTGTGTAAACTGTAACAGGGACTTTTCTTTCAAATCTTCATAGGCACGCTTTTGCTCTATTGTTTGCTCTATGTAAATTGTTTCATATACTTTGGGTGGCAAATCTAGACATTCTGTTTTAAGAATTCGACTAGTAAATGGTTTGATGGATTGTGAAAGTTGGTCAAGGTTTCTGAATCCAGCAATTGTTTGAAATGATCGAGTTCCAAGATTGATTGTTATCATCTCAGCGTAGTATGCACGAAACGCTACGAAACTATGGTATCCCAGAACTCCTTGCTTGAGGAACTGGCACTGTCCGAAAAGATCAAGTGGTGATTGTGTGATTGGAGTGCCTGTTGCTATACGACGATAATCACACAACGCTCCGAGTTCCCAACACGCTTTTGTCCTATCAGCTTTAGGATTCTTGATGCTTGTTGACTCATCCACGATCATCATGCAATAATGGTTTTTAATAAACTGTTTCGCGATGTCAAATGCCCTTGTTTGTTTCTTCTTTGGTTGGAACCCAAGTGCTTCAACATTCATGCACATGATGTCTAAGCAATCATCTCTTGCAGTCATCACAACGTCGACTTTTGCTTGCTCAAGGCGATTCATATAGCTACTCCAATAAACGAGTCGATATGATATTCCCTCAGGAATATGCTTCGTTATTTCCTCAAAATACCAATTTAGATAAGCTCCCTTATCAGATACAATTAATACTCCATCGATCTCTTGTTTAAGATAAAGCCATGCCATTGTATCTATTAAAGGTTTTGATTTCCCGCAGCCCATCTCCCACAGAAATCCATAGTATTCCATATCACGGGATTTCTCGAATTCTTGTTGTTGATGCTTGTATGGAGTTGTTCGCATCTTGAATAAGTGAGTGCTAGGAGTAGTGATCATTTGTGTTGCGGGGATATTTTGTCTATGTATTGATATGACTTATTAAATCCTGTTCAACTAGGTTTCGGTTAGAATGCATAGAGTATTGCCTTTATATGTCAATGCATATATTTGTTTGAGGTGATAAAATCAGGACTCGTTCCCTTGCTCTTGTTACACCAACATACCAGACGCGCCACTCATCATCTGGCATCTGTTGAAATTCCTGATATGTTCTTTGCGCCATGTCTGGGCAAAGTAAAACGTTATCTGCTTCTCCGCCTTTCACACCATGAATAGTAGAGATCTTAATTCGAGGTTCCTTCAATAACTTTTCTCCTCGTTTAAGTGCGGCAATAAAGTATTCAGCTTCTTGTGGAGTTAATTTGTCTAAGGCGATGTGCCATATTGCATCAGTTGTTAATCCGAATTCCGCTTTAAGTCTCTTAATATCCACCATTCCCGTATCTTGTTCTTTTTCAATCTTGGTTTTGAATCCATACGCGACTCCAATCTTGGTTGTCATAAGATCGTATATCTTCTTTGCTTGGGAGAATCTAATACTTTTTCCTTTTCGAAGTTCTTCCCAATGCTTAATGCACACGAATGAGCTCCCCCTGACTGGTGAACCTAGGGAGGAGTCGAAGACATAACCCTGTTGGATGCAATGATCATTAAATTGTTGTAGCAAGTAAACATTACGTGCTAGCAAGAACCATGTCCCTTTAGACATATCAACATGCTCAACACTTGTTACTCTTTCCACAACTCCTCCTTTTGAGCGAGGTTTCCATATCTTAGGGACGCGGGTAATTATCTTTGATGCTATATCCAAAGCTAAATCCTGGATTACTTGAGGACACCTATATGAGCGGTCTAGAACACGCCTATCTCCTTCAAGATTAATGAATTTATCTATATCCGCTCCTGCCCACCTAAAGATTGCTTGGTCATCATCTCCAGCAATATAAACCTCATCGACATTGTTCATTAAGAGTTCTACCATATCCCACTGCAGTGGTGAAAGATCTTGCGCTTCATCAACTATTAGAATCTTGATTGGTGGACACAAGGTTTTTGTTTCAATGAAGTTCACTATAATATCAGTAAAGTCCATACGATCGTTTTCAATTTTATATTGCTTAATGGTTTCATGTAATCGCTCAAGTTCATACCAATAAACGTCTTCATCAGGTCGTGCTTCCCAATATTCTCGCAAAGATACCTTAGTCGCACGAGACATATTCTCCATGAAGAAGAGACGATCACCTTTCGTGAGACCGGAAAAAGTTCCATCTTCATTTACTCCTTTGAAGGTAATTCGAAGACCAAGTTGATTGCAAATGTTTATGTAATCATTTACTCCCATTACTTTATCTTTACTAAGTGCTTGTTGGTGAAATGCAAGACTATGCAATGTGCGAAACCATGGAAGATTATCCTCATGTAATGAGAACTTTTCCATTGCCCGAGTTTTTGCAACATTAGCTGCTTTACGAGTAAAAGCAATGAATCCGATTTCAGTAGAATTGAATCCATCTTCAAGAAGTAATTCGACAACATTAAGAAGTTCTGTTGTTTTTCCCGTGCCTGGCGGACCATAAATAATATTAACGCTCATTGTCGATTCCTTTTTCAAGATCAGTTGCTTCTAGTGGCATTTTATTACCAAGAAGTTGGTGTTGTAATTTAGTAACATAATTACGTTGATTAGTTTCTATTTCTAAACAACGTTTACAAATGGGATGTCCAGCACTCATACCAATAGATTTACCACTACAGGCACACCGTAATAAACCTTTTGCTGCTCTTATAATTCTATTTTTTGATCTCATACTAGTATGGTGTTTCCTTTCCCTGTTCTGGAACTTCAAATGGTTCCGATTGTTGATTTTGGAATTCTGGTATCATATAACAATTTACTCCTTTTCCACGAACATTAAAGAACTTTTTAACTGCTCCAAGTTCTTTAATGTAAACCGCGATTTGACTAAGATTGAATTCACGAAACTTTCTACGATCAAGATACTCAAGGAAGTCCGTCATTCTGAAATAATGTTGGTGATCATTCGTCCAGGGTTTACCAAGCAAAAGTTCATCATGCGATTTACCTTGAACTTTAGAAGTGCAGAACATCTCAAGATGTCCATAAAGTATCCCTTTCGGAGTTGCTTCTAATGGAACTTCTACTTCATTTACATCAACCAAGAGTTGCTGGACAATATCAGTCCAGTTATCTCGTTTAAGAAGTGGTGGCATGATGTTAAGTAGTTCCATACACTTGTTCTGGAATCTCATTGGAGATTGAAGATCATCTGTGCTAAGTTCAAGTCTACCGCCACCTTCGACTTCAAGAAACCATATTGGAGGATCAGTCATGAGTTTAGTAAGTGTTCCAAACTTTGGAAATCCATTTGCTGATCCACCAACTCCGAACTGACAGGTTTTACAAATCTCTTTGTTACAGAACTGCTTTATAGGTGCTTGGGTGCACATATATTGGAAGTCTTTCTTTTGAACCGACTTAATAACTCCCAAGACTTCAGTTGCACTGAGTGGCGGATCCAGATACTCAGTATTCATGTCCTCGACTAATCTCATCCAGTTATCAGGATCTTTCTTCCTAGCATACACTGCAAGATTAAATAAGCCGTTGTTCCTAGTGCCTGCTGGAAAGTTGGATGCGCACAATAGATTCAGACATGGTGGTCCACCTTTAAGAATATCATTCTTAGAAGACCATAACTTGTTTAAGTCATCTAAAGTGATTCGTCTTATCATCGCTTCTTTAACGAATCCTTCAAGATCAGTTTTCTTACTACTTGTAGTAAAGGCGTAACGATCAGTTCTCGTTACATTGAAGTATGGCATATTGATCCACTGACCAACATCTCCACGCTCCACGATAATCTTCGTTTGCTTTGGAAATATCTCTGAATCTCCGAATCCAAGGAAGGCAGACAACTCTCGCATTTTCGATTGAACTAACTTAGCATCAATCCATTCAGTAAAGAAAATAAATAGATGAGCACCACCAGATTTTGTTCGACACACTGTTAGGGGAAGTTTATCTCTCTGGACTCTTTCGTTGAGATCATGTAGATCGAGGGGATACTGATCGATATCAATCGCTGCAAATTTTACTTTACTATCCTCATTGATCGGGATGATTCCCAATCCTTGCTTACCCATCAAGTGATCATGCCACAATTCAAGTGTAACATCACCTTTAAGACTGTATGCTTTTCCTAAAACTTTACCGTGATCCACCTCTCCAGTTAATTTGTAGGCACCATAAGCGTGCTTGTATCCCTCGAACAATGACATTAGTTCTTGGATGCTGGGATGCATGATTCAATAGTTTCATATTTACCGTAAGATGCCGCAGGAGTCCTCTGGCCAGGGAACTCCTGCGGCGGTTAGTCCGCTCGCCGCATCAAGCAAACGGAACATCGTCTTCAGTTTTACCAGTAGGACTTGGAAGAGCAATGCGTTGACCAGTAATTGCTTTCTTCGAAGTTTCAATCGCATCGGCAATCAACAAGGGATCTTTTAATTGCTCATGAGTCGCAATCTTCCAACCAAACCAACTTCCCTCTTCATTAACTTCAGGTCCAGTGGAAAGTTCATACGAATGACTGAACATTGGAGGAGTATATTTCTCTCCGCGAGGATTGGTAAACTTGATTCCTTGCTGAAGATTGAGCCAGAAACGAGCTTTCTTTAGTTGCGTGGATTTCATTCCCAAGATCATTGGAATACGATCTTGTCCACTAAGTAGTAAACAATAAAAGTAAGCAGTTGTAACTAGAAGATTTCCATTCTTAAGAATGTCTTGATTCTTCTCATTTCGCTCTGCTTCATTGAGAATGCGCGGATTCTTGTGAACTCGAACTAAGCCTCCACCAGAATTGCGAGGCTTCCACTCAACATATGCTCTCTCAAAGGAACATGGAACCACAATCATTGGAGTTCCCTCATACTTATGAAGTATCTCTCGACTAAGATTGTTAAACACATCTCCTGGACCACATCCCACAATCTTTTTAGCTTGATATTCCTTGTTTGTTTTGTCAAACTCAGGACTTTTCGATTCAACGATCGAAAAAAATGGTATCCCCAAATCTTCACGTTGAACATTCTCAAACCCTGTAGCTCCGACTTTACTCCAGTCGTAACCTGATGCTGCATCTGACTGTTTGCCGGGAGATGCTTGACCCGGACTCTTTGTTTGTTTTGCCATAACTATTAACTATTTGTTGTTTGCGGGAGTAACCTTTGATCTGTTCCCAACATACACTCCCAGTAACTCTGTTGGTAAAGTTTTTCCACCTTCAATTTGTTCTTGCACAAACGCCTTGAGTGTTTGAGGATGCACACTTTCCTTATCCTCAGCAAGAACTTTCAATTTCTGAAGTTCCGCAAGAACTTTGCTTGCCATCTTATCTTCTCCTTTTCCGAATTTGCATTTAATCTCGCGTTTAATAAGAGATTCGAATCCACCATTGCGAAGCCATGCAAATGCTTCTACTCTTTTATCTGCAGGAATACTCGCAGCATAGAACTTATTAATCTTGATTGCAGTGCCATCTGAAAGAACAAATGATTCAATTCCAAGTTCTAACATCGCATCAGGAAGTGTAACTTCCATAAGAGTGCGAAGAAGTGTTTGTTCAGTTTCGAGAAGAAGATTCAAATCAGAAATTCGTTTCTCATGAGAAATTTGTTTCTCAGCAAGAACAGCTACACTAGCTAGTGCTTCATCGGTAATAGTAGGTTTTGCAAGTTTCTGATAATCTATTATTTCTTTACTCATATTAGTATTGTATCATGGAATTTATTATCGTATACTCATTTAGAACATTGGAAACAGAAATTTAACCAATAGTTTCTTACAGGTGGAATCTCTTACTTGTCTGAAATCTGCTTTATTTTGAATCACAAGAGTCTTATGATCTCCACTTGGGAATACAGTAATGTTAGGTAACTTCCACCCAAGCACTTCATCAAATTGTTCATCCCAAGCAAGCACGAATACGCTTCCACCAGCATTCGCGCGCCGATTACTCCACGCCCATTGCTCCTTTCTGAGTAACACTCCTTTTGGATAGAGCACCTTGGATTCGACCCATGCTTCCATTCCTTGATAACATATATTAAGATCAGGCATTCCTGATTCAGTAGTAGTTTCTATTCTTCTTGCATCCGCTGGGTGAGGAAACAGTGTTTGTATCCATGCATTAAATTTTACTTCGCTATTCATAGTTACTTCCAATGTTTTCCGTAATCCATATCTGCCCGTATTGGGACAGTCATTTCTACACAATTCTCTGCAAGTTTCTGACATTCCTTTGCTTGCTTTTCATCCACAACTCCCAAATCAAGTTCATCATGCACTGCCATATAAGGCACAATTCCCAGTTCATTGTGGATATTAAGTATCGCAGCTTTAAGCATGTCCGCAGCAGAACCCTGTATCAACGCATTAAGAGCTTTGTGGGTCTCAGATCTTTGTAATCGTTTATCTGACCATTTTGCTTCCGCTGCTTTTAAATTCAATGGTCTGGTATCTTGACCATCTTTTCTCATTTGATAACTATCAACAGGTTCCCAAGAATCAAAATGTCTTCGTCGCCCTAACAGGGTTTTGATGTAACCACGCTTCTGAGCATTACGCATACATGAATCAGCAATTTCTTTCATGAATGGCATATTTGCATCAAACTGCCTTAGAATCTCAGCTGCTTCCTTAACTGATTTTCCAAGTTTCCTTGCAAGTTTATCTTTACCCATTCCATATGATCGACCAAGAAACAAATCCTTTGCTGGACGCCTATCAATTTGACATATCTTTACCATAAAGTCGTAAAAATCCATTTTACGATCTTTTTGATATGCCATTTGAGCAAGTTTCGCTCCAGTAAAATCACACACTGCTGCAAAATGAGTTAGGATACGAGGTTCCTGTTGACTATAATCAAGTTTGCACCACGGTATTATCGGATGCGCGAAACATGCACGTATTGCTTTTCCGATTTCATTTATACTTCCAGATTTTCTGAACTTACTAGCTGGAACTTGCTGAGGATTGGGATTTGCAGCAGCCATTCTACCAGTTCTTGTACCGCCATCATCAGATGCAAGTTGCTTCCATTGTGGATGGATTCTTCCTTTAATGTTATTGCTGAACCAGTCATCTACAAAAGTAGAACGCATTCGGTTTACTGCACGTATTTTTCCAATACATTGAATTGCAGGATCACTAAACTCCTCAAGCCATTCACCAGTAAATGATGGATTTCCTTTAAGAGTAATAGGATGCTGGATTCCCCGTCTCTTACAAAGGTTTGCTATTTGCGGTCCTGACCACGGATCAATATCGTATCCTTCTAATAATTTGAATCCTTGTTTAGCATCTTGTTCTTGCTTTTTAAGTTCTTTACTAAGTTTATCTACTGCATCAAGATCAATTGGTATTCCTTGCTTTCGCATTTTCCAGAGAATTGGGAGAAGCCTAGACTCAAACTCAAAGATTGGCAAGAGATCCTGTTTCTTGAGTTCGACCATCTGTTTCTTAAGTATCTGAAGTGGAGCGAGACCATCCCATTCAGCATAAGCCCCAACGTATTTGGATGGAAGTTTCCACAATCCAGCTTTTGGATCAACACCATAAGTAGATGCAGCTTCACGAAGCAATATCTCGTCTTTTGGTGCACCAAGATAATCTCGTGCTAAAGCATCGAGGGAATATCCACCTTCTCGCTCTTCATCGATAAGCGCTTCAGCAACTTGGATGTCAAGGCAACGACACTTAACGTCAATTCCCAAACTCCATAGTCCTTCAAGCTCATATTGTAAATTAGCACCAACGATATATTGTTTCGGATCTTTAAGAATATCTCCCAAGAACCTGATGACAGGAACTCGATCAACATTTCCTCCTCCTAGGTGTGCGATAGGATAATACCAAGAACAATCATTTGTTGCAACCGTAATTCCAACAACTTCCGCATTTCCTCGTATGAAACCAGGTCCATGAGAATTCAGATCAGGATCTCGTGTTTCTATATCAATTCCAATCTGCTTTTCGCTTTTAAGATTAGGAAAACTCTTGGGAGGTGTCCAATCGGAACTTGGTTCAAACAATACTCCGCACACGCTATTAGTTCCATTGTGTTTGTCTTTCTTGGACTTCTTCATCTGAGTGATGCCGATCTAAAAGCTTGATTCTCCTTAGTAAGTTTCTTAATCTGTTTTTCCAATCGTTTCATCTTTTCCCAAATGCATTGCAAACACCATCCATCACGAGTATCATCGTAAAGCGTTTTCATCTTACATTTCTTGCAAGGAATAGTCATGTTGGAATTCCTTCTTTAATTGAAACCATACTTCCCATATCGTCAAAGAATTTGACATGACATGACTTATTAGGGGTATCCCTAACATTTCCTAGGCATACCAATAGGTGATCGGGTGAATTAAGGTGTGTCAATACATAGGTTGAAATATCCCGCTCCATTGTGGCTCGACTAATGATCTTTGCGACTTTCTCATAATTACTTTGATAAATATGTTGGGAACCAGAATTCAGTGTGAGCATTCCAAGTTGTATCGGACAATTCATGTTTTTAGTATAAAGCAATCCCACATAAGATGCGATCATTGTGAAACTGAATATGTCGTATGGCCATCCAAGCCACGAATCAGAAGATCGCATATTCACTACACAGTGTAGTAAGTTTGCTCGTAAAAGAAACTGCATAGAAATTGTGCACGGTATATCTTTACTTGGACGAGGATTCTTTCTCCATATAGTAAGAACGGCTTGTCTGGTCTGAGATTCTAGACATAAGCAATCTACGACATATCTTAATTGAGTTACAACTTCAGGACCATATGCACCATCGAGAGTTCGACCATCATCTGAAAATCGACCATAGCTTGGAGCGTGATTGATCAGTGGACCAAGTCGATTATCTCCAGTAAGAATCCACAATGCTTCAGCAGCGGCGAATCTATAACTCAAATTTCTTTCACTCACAGTGAGTAACGGGGAACCCATCCAAACCCTGGATTGATAAGCAAGAAGTTCCCTAGTTTCGATTCCTCGTGGAGTAACAATTGCTCCAAGAGAAACTTCATCAAGTATCCTTCTCCAAGCATCATTTGCAGAGATCATACCATTACCTTTTCAATAAACTCACCTGGCTTATCTTTCCATTCCTCGAACTGGTGTCGAGTGATTCGTGGCTTATCAATTGCGAATATCTTTCCAAGTTCCATGTCTGTGCAGAGTGCTTTATATTCGCCATACACTTGTGCATAATCAGAACTGCAATATGGATGATCGTTGTCTGGAGAACTTACTTGAATATCATGTGCATTGTTTCTGAAACAAAAGACATAATGCGGATCCATGTCAGATAATTTTTCCCAGATATTTGAATATCTGTATCCAGCGGAGATATGCATTCTGAGGGTTCGTCCATAACACCATTCGGATGGCCAATGACGATCAAGAATTACGTGGATATTACTATCCAAGCATACTCGCACATTGTCAAGTATACTCATGTGGTAATCTTCCATTGCAGTATGGAGAGATTGTTTTCCACATGCATGCATATAAGCTGCTTGAAGAGTTCTTGACATGTATCGTGCAAGGGTAGACTTACCAGTGCAATCTGCACCTTCGATGATAAACAAACGACTCATACCAAATCTTTCAAATCAGGAGCGACCCATCCTAAAGGTTTTACAATATCTTGATTGCACCCCAGTTTCTGATACTTTCCAGGGTTTTTGTTTGATGCTCGCTCTTTCGACATGTTTGCTTGCTGAACACGTTTCCATGCTTCATTGAAATCGTAACCATGTAAGTGCAATGTTCCAAGTGCAATGTAAATAAGATCAACGAATCCATCAAGCACTCCAGTCATATCTTGGTGAACATACGCATCTTGAATCTCTTCAAGTTCTTCCACAAGTCGTGCATCACGAAACACTTCGACATCTTTAGGAAGACGACGCGGTGGACCATCATATTGGATTCCATATTTCTTATGAAAATCTACTACATCTTGAAAAACATTGGGAATTACTTTTGGTTCTTCCCATCCAATAATATCTCCACGATACACAGAGATAGGTTCTTTACATTGATCGGACATGCATACAAAAAATCCTGGAATACCATCTCTTCGTAAGATTAAAAGATTATGTTTTATTCCTTGCTTATCAGTCATGGTTGCCACATTTCCCTCCATAGTGTTGATGAGCCCCAAGGCTCAGGTTGTGCTGTTAGTAGTTTGAACTTCCCATCGAGAATTGGTTCTCCCGTTTTGTTTTTCTTTAATTCCCACAGGCAATTTCTGCTTTGAGCTGGGAATAGTGGAGCAAAGATGCAGGACAAAAAGTTTGAGTCGTAATAAGCTCGGAGCTCTTGAAATAATTTCTGATACTGCATCATGTAAGGTTGCGTTTCATAATCTCGAATGCTTGCGAATGTTCCATATACGTTCTGGATAATAAATCCGCATCTTTCGAATACAGAACCAAGTGCTTCGTAAGTCATCTCATTTACGTGATTGTCCGCACAGTCAATTCGATTCCAGCAGGGGGTGCTAAAGAAGAATCGACAGTCGTCAGACGTTATGGCTCGTAGATGCTTGAGCATCGCGATCATCATTTTGGGTTCCACGTGTTCGAGAACTTCAAAGCAAGTGACAATGTTGGGTGCAACATCTTTTCCCCACTCTTGAACTCGATTACTCACCTCACAAATATCCTTGATTTGCAGTTCCAATAGATTCGTGTTCTCGAACACAGTATGTGGGAACTTACCATTCCCTATTGCGCGACACGCCTGATCCGCATGAGGACCCACGTCCACACCAAAGTAGTGACGAGGAATGAGGCGAGAAGAATACAGCATCTTTGCCATAGGGAGTTCTCGTCCGCATCCAACGTCGAGGATGATGGCGGACTCGTATAATTTCTTCTGGTAGAGACATTTACATACATGAGACCACCTCAAACAGTGGGCGAGATAGTCACGATGTATGAAACCCCTTTTTTCAGCTTGATCCACTGAAAGATAAGTTTTGTCGACGGATTTTCCTCGAGCATTCACCGTTCCCTCCAAAACTCATTGAAATGCTTTCCCACTGAGGGTGCATCTCGTAATGCTTCAAACTCTTCCACATCAACATTCTGATATGGATAAGTTTTTCCGCTTTTGAACTTGACTTCCATGACTAGAGTCTCTGGGTCATGTCCCACAGACTGAATCATTGAGCTATTGACTGGTGTGTGTTGCATACTCATATAATTATAGTATCATCCGAATTTACATTAGTAAACGAAATTGTTTACGACTTAGACTTTGATGGAATCCACTCACGATACACGAGGAGTGTGTAATAGCATATGCCGTGACCAAGCATCATGACATTGTAGCATGCTAAATGCTCTTCTAAACTTCCTTTCACAGCACGGGACTCTTGAATTGCATGTTCAAACTTCTGAAGCGTATTAGTCTGCAGTGACAGGATTTCCTTTTTGGACGCTGTCTCACCTTCTTCATATTCCAGCACCACAACATGCTTCACAAACCCTGATGTTGTGGCACTTACGATATGATATAATCCTACTGGAACAATATCTCCAGTAAGTATGTGCGCTTCAAGTTCTCCCGCTAGTGTGGAAAGTGCTTCATTCTCGAATACTTTTACTTGTGTTTTCTTACTCATATGTCTAATTCCTGTTGTTTCTTTGTTATGGGACTCATGTCTCGTGAATCACGAAACCCAAGAAAAATTGGTATACGAGGCTTTTCTGCTGCTCCATGCGGTTGATGCTTGTATTGAACAATCTTCCCAATAAGTGTAGGAGATAACTTCCAGAATTCATCACGCTGGATAGCATTGAACCCACTTCCAATACTGAACTCGACGCCCTCGGGGGTCCGAACTTCCAGACCCCCAAGGGTACCTTTCCCCACCATTTGTTTCTTATGAGATGATCTTTCCGCATATCCTAAGGCATTAAGAGATGTCGGGTTATTATTAGCCATCTCTTCATACACCCCAATTACTTCCGCTTCGGATGTCTGAAACCTTTTCATTTTCACGAGGTATTGTTCTTTGGGAGATGATCTACCAAACTTGTAGGGGGAGTCAGGGGTTCTGAAACAGATGCCCTCATGCCCCTCCGCAACGCATCGTGCTTCAAACTCCTCCAACTCCTCCAAATTGTTACAAGTGTGCTGTTCAAGGATGTGAATCATTGTAAGATATTGACTGGAATGCCAATTATTTAAGTCTCGAAGACGTTGAGTAAACCCTACGTGAGGAAAACCTAAATGGTGACAATAATCGAACACCATTAACTTAAATTCGACATTATGCCAGTTATGCGCCATAATCTTGGATTGGATTCCACCAACCCCATAGAATGGATCAAGTTTCCCGTTTGTATAAGTTACAAGCTCACCATCAAGACCAGGTGAAAGCATTATCCCCATCTTGGTTCTGATCTCAATGTTGGGAATAGGTTTCAGACTACGACAAACTGGAAGACAAAGAACATTGGGACCATCTGCTCGATCAAGTGTTAAACACCTAATGCCATCGATCTTTGATGAAGCGATAACAGGGAACTTTACTGACTTAAGTTTCTCATATGCGACACCAAGAATGGGGCGGAAGTTCATACTCCTCCAGCGATAATTGCGAGGGCGGAATCCTCAGCAGATATTTCATTTTCCATTTGGAGTTTGAGAGCTTTCTCAGTGTAAAACCATGTGTCAAGGGTTGTATAGTGCCACAACCACTCCAAAACGCGGCGTCGATATTCTTCGTATTTCATATGAGTTACGGGATAAATTTGACTATGTGTTATTATGACTTATTTAATCCCGCATCAACTCCGTTGCTTATAGATGCGACAGGTGATGCAGGTTTATGTGTTATTGACATTTCATAGAGAGATTCCTCGACCAAGCGACCATATTCGATCTGATCTTGCTTGGATTCCCACTTTTTACATTTGAAGGACCGCTTGACAAGCTCCATCCTGCGAGTGACTCGAAAGAGCTCAGAAATTTTTACATTTGTCGGAGGCATATAAATAAGACGGTCTCCCGAGATGAGGTCCCGGAAGACTCGTCGTTGATTGGTTACGCCGCAGGAGCACCAGTAGTGCGAGTGACTGCTCCAGACTCAACCATGAGCTTCTGGTAATAGGTCACAATGCGACTTTCAGGTTGACGAGTAACAAGCACTCCCTTGAGGTTCTTGCTCAGCTCTTCGCGCATGAGACCTTCAGGACCAGCAGCTTCAAGAACGTTGAGGATGCATGCCACTTGAGGAGGCACTTTGCCAGTCGGCACAACTGCTTTGCCGTCTTTGCCGAATACGCGAGTGAATCGGTCATTCGCATTGCGTTCCGCCTTTGCGGCGATGGATTCACCAGCAGGGGCCTTGGAAGTATCAGCGGCTTCCGGAGCAGTCTTTGTTTGTTTTGCTTTTGCCATATGTTTGTTCTTTCTGTTTTAAGCGGGCGTAATTGCCACACTTATCTTACAATGCTCACTATAGAGCCTGTAAATTGATTTGTAAACTTGGAATTGATGCAATTATGCATTTTCCTGTTACGATTTAATAAACGAAGAAAGCGGCGGAACCTTGCCCAGGATCACCCAATCCGCTATGACGATTCCAAGTGCGATTGCGCACCTAGCTTGTTGTCCCAATTTAATAGCTGTCATGGTATCCCAATCAAGGATATGTCTGAGTTCAAGATCATCTCGAAACTCAAGGAGTATATTGCCTGTTTTGGGCGACTCAGATACATTTACATTTCGTTCACTCATATGCATACAACATAACATATGATTTGTAACAAGTAAACTAGAAAATGCCTATTTCTGCAGCGCGGAATGGGATGTCGATATGCCGTTGTTGTGCAAGTCTTGAAGTTGACCCGTTAGGTCTCGTATTATTCTGCTGTTTTGGGAATCGTATTATTCTGCTGATTTAGTAGCTGAAATTATTTGTAAACGGAATTATAGACAATAAGAAAGCCAGGAGACCTTGGAGGCTTCCTGGCTTGGAGGGATGAGGTAAGGTGTTACTTAACTTGTCTTAAGATGGAGTCGAGTGTGAGTTTGTGGTCAATTTCATCGAGTTTGGTATAGCATGCTTCGGTGCCAATTCTTTCGGCGAGGTGTTTGATGAATTGATCGGTGAAGATTCCAAACGGAAGTTCTTCAACTTTGATTTCGATGATTTGTTCATCGATTTGTTTTATAGGAGTCGGGAAGTGAAGACGTATTGTTTGTTGCTGTGCGTTTGGATCTATAGGCCTTGTTGTTTTGTTCATATTAGTGTTAATGTGTTGTGTTTACTTCGGTGACTTTCCATCCGAAGGATTTCCATCGATCGATGGTTGGTCCTGCGGAAGATTTAAGGTAGGATTTAGGAACAGATTTGCAGAGTTTGATTGTTCTGCGTTCTTTTCCTTCGAAATTTCCGATTGATCCGAGATGATCGGAGATTGGATGACTGCAGTCGTATCGAAGCATATCGAATGGAAAGTGTCCGATGCCTTCGACTGTGTATTCAGTTCGCCACATATTATTTGTGTATGTTTCTGCAAGTGAAGCAGAGGATTATTAGGATTACGTGACAGATGAATAAGGTCGCGAGTTTTCGTAATGCATTTTGTTTTGTGCGATTACGAATTGTTTGTGGGTCTTCGGACTCTTTCCGAGGATTCTTAGTTTGAGTGTTAGAGTCCATAATGTGATGCTTATTTGGATGATTGTTTTCATTTGGTTTCTTCGAGTATCGTGCGGATCTTATTTAGTGTAAGGTCGGAAAGACTAATTTGTGGTTTGTTACCATTTTCTCTGTCGATGCCGAATTGTATGATTTCAGGAAGTTTATGTGTCATCCATTCCATATACATGCGAAGTTCGCGGTCTTCGTATTGGAATTGGCCTTTATTCCAGTATTCTTTGTGGCTTGCCCATGGATATGGTAAACTATGGGTGAGAATTGTATCTCCTTCTGCAGTCATGATGCAGATTTCGAGATTGTTTGAGTCTTCATAGAAAGGAGTTGCATAAATGTTCCATGGAAAGTTGTGAGCAGTCCAGAACACTGATCCGCATTGTTCTTCATCCATTATGAAGTTTACGAGAATTGGTATAATCATAGTAAGTTGGAAAAAGTTAGTAACTTCCTCGATCCGATGAATGTTATCCTTCGCGACGAAGGACAAGGAGTTTGATGAGTGTGGGGCGATAGTATTGGAAGATACGCCACGGATCTTGACGAGTGCGGAGTTCCCCAGCACGTGCGATTACTGCAACCTTGAGTTCGGCCTCGGTAATGAAGTCCCTGGCTGCAAGAGTTTCCTTAAAGATTTTGTAACATGCAAGTGCTTGAGGTGTTTTGATGAGACCAAGTTCTGGTGTGACAATGGATCCGAGTTTGTAGGTGGATGCACTGGTTGTGGATTTCTTTCCGGATATGGGATCTGTTGGCGCTTTGAAGGTCCGATTGGTTGCTATTTCTGCGAGCTTATACCAGACCATAAGTGCTGTGATGGTGAGGTCTTGGGTTTCAGGTGGTTCGCTTTTGAAGAGTTGAGCATGATATGTGAGAAGCTGGGCTTTTGGTGTTTCAGCGAACTTGTCGAAGGTTGGCCAGATATTTTGAACAGCATCTTTGACAATATGATTTTCTGATGGATGGTTGAACCTGAAGAATTGGAAATGAACATCTTCCACGATACAGTTTTTTGTGACTGTAGGATCTTGTTTGAGTGTGCGATACATTTCAGGTATGCTGGGAACTGTTTGGATTTTTGCTTTTTTGGATTTTGCCATATGTTTGTTTAGTTTATTGTTGGTTTGCGGTGTTAGTTAAGAAATTCCATATTTTGGATTTTGCATCCATTGTTGGTCCAATTAATTTCGATATTACCAATAAAAGATATGATACCTTTGGCCCAGAGTTTGTTTCCTTCGGCCCAGAGTTTGTCTCCTTCGGCACAGAGTTTGTCGCCTTCGGCACGGAGTTCGTTGCCTTCGGCACGGAGTTTGTCGCCTTCGGCACGGAGTTTGTCGCTTTCGGCCCAGAGTTTGTTGCCTTCGGCCCAGAGTTTGTCGCCTTCGGCACGGAGTTTGTCGCCTTCGGCACGGAGTTTGTTGCTTTCGGCACGGAGTTTAAGTCGTATATTCCAGATGAATGCTAATGCGAGTTTAAGTTCAATGGTTTGTGTTTTCATATGTTATTATTGGTTTGCGGTGTTTGATAGAAATCCAGAAGAATGTTGGATGTGGAAATGTGATTTTAATGCGTTTGATTTTTTTATATGATCGCATGGAATTTTTCCTTTAGTTCAGGGAATTGATGGTGTGCTGTGCGAGCAATGAATCGATCATCGATGAGTTGGTATTCACCGAGAGATTTGATGATGAGGTGATTCATTTTGGGATTGATGTAGCCGAGATCAGTTTTGATGATTGAATTTCGGATACCCAGGATTTTTATTGTTGTGAGTCGTTGACGTTTGTTAGTTTGCATAGTGTTAGTCGAGTATTTGATGGTGATTGTCGTTTGGTTGAATCCATTTTTTAAGTTCTGTAATGGCCCAGTTGTATTCTTGAAGTGTGTTAAGTTGGATGAATTGATCCCAGCACCAA
>Ga0193745_1000013_pt1 | contig 46798 bp, 49 predicted proteins | sample L1a2metaG_FD_145899 | JGI IMG/M metagenome (GOLD analysis project Ga0193745, IMG submission 145899) | Soil microbial communities from a riparian zone of the East river system, Colorado, United States - L1a2 | ecosystem: Environmental > Terrestrial > Soil > Riparian zone | place: USA: East River... | reverse complement strand
TCCGTCTTCGGGCACCTGCTGGAGCAGTCTCCGGGATTTTTCGAGACCATGCGCACGGGCGAAGCGATTTCGCGCCTCACCAACGACACCTCGCTGCTGGAAGTCGTGATCGGTTCCTCCGCTTCGTTCGCGTTGAGGAACACCCTGATCATGATCGGCGCATTGGTGATGCTGGTGATCACCAGTCCCAAGCTTACCGCGCTGGTGGTGCTCGGAGTGCCGCTGGTGGTCGCGCCGATCCTGCTGTTCGGCAAGCGCGTCAGGAAACTCTCGCGCGCCAGCCAGGACCGGATCGCCGATGTGAGCGCCTATGTCGACGAGGCCTTGCACGAGATCCGCACGGTGCAGTCCTATGGCCACGAAGACAAGGACCGCGAGCGTTTCGGCGAACGCGTGGAAGAGGCCTTTTCCACCGCGACGAAGCGCATCGGCCAGCGGGCGCTCCTGGTTGCGCTGGTGATGCTGTTCGCTTTCGGCGCGGTGGGCGTCATCCTCTGGATCGGCGGGCACGACGTGCTCGCCGGGCGCATCAGCGCGGGCGAGCTCTCGGCGTTCGTGTTCTACGCGGTGCTCGTCGCGGGCGCCGTCGGCGCGGTGTCGGAAGTCATCGGCGATCTGCAGCGCGCCGCGGGGGCGACCGAGCGCCTGATGGAACTGCTCGCGACCGAGCCGGCCATCCGCGCGCCGGCGAGTCCGCAGGCCTTGCCCGAACCTCCCCGCGGGGAAGTGCGCTTCGAGCGCGTCACGTTTCATTACCCGTCGCGGCCGGACACGGCGGCGCTCAGCGACTTTTCGCTGCGCGTCTCGCGGGGCGAGAAAGTGGCGCTGGTGGGGCCTTCCGGCGCCGGCAAGTCCACGGCGTTCCAGCTCTTGTTGCGCTATTACGATCCGGACGCCGGCACGATCACGCTGGACGGCGTGGAGCTGAAAAGAGCCGACCCCAGGGCGGTGCGCAGGCGCATTGCGCTCGTGCCGCAGGACCCGGTGATTTTCGCCGCTAGCGTCGCGGAGAACGTTCGCTACGGCCGGCCGGAGGCGAGCGACGCCGAAGTCCTCGCCGCGTGCAATGCGGCCTACGCGACCGAATTCATCGAGCGTTTACCGGAAGGCATGAATTCATTCCTCGGCGAGCGCGGCGTGCGCCTTTCGGGCGGCCAGCGCCAGAGGCTCTCGATCGCGCGGGCGCTGCTTGCCGACCGCGCGGTGCTGCTCCTGGACGAGGCGACGAGCTCGCTCGACGCCGAAAGCGAAAATTACGTGCAAAAAGCGCTCGAGCACCTGATGCGGGGCCGCACCACGCTCGTGGTTGCGCACCGCCTCGCCACCGTGAAGAACGCCGATCGCATCGTCGTCATGGACCAGGGGCGCGTGATCGCAGCGGGCACGCACGCGGACCTGGTGCGCGAGAAGGGCCTGTACGCGCGCCTTGCGGCGCTGCAGTTTCTCGGAGAGATCTCTCCCGCGGCGGTGGAATGAAAGGGCTCCCGCTCCTCGCGCTGCTCCTCGCGCTGCTTCTCGCGCTGCCCGCGCAGGCGGACACGCTGCGCATCGGCTCCAAGCGCTTTACCGAGTCCTACATCCTCGGCGAGGTGTTGAAGCGGCAGGTCGAAGGAGTCACGGCGGTCGAACACAAGCCCGGCCTCGGGAACACCGGCATTGTGTTTGCGGCGCTCAAAGCGGGCTCCATCGACCTGTATCCCGAATACACCGGAACGATCGCAAAGGAGATCCTCAAGCTCGACGGCAACCCGAATCCCGATCGGATCAACCGCGCCCTTGCATCCCAGCGGCTCGGAGTCGCAGTGCGGCTCGGCTTCAACAACACCTACGCGCTCGCCATGCGCGATGACCGCGCGCATGCGCTCGGGATCCGCACGCTCTCGGACCTCGCGAAGCGCCCGGGCCTGAAGCTCGGCCTGTCGCAGGAATTCATCGGCCGCGAGGACGGCTGGCCCGGGCTGAAGTCCGCGTACCGGCTGCCTTACGCGACGCCGTCGGGTCTCGATCACGGCCTCGCTTACGAAGCGATCGCCGCCGGGAAGATCGACGTGATGGACATCTATTCGACCGACGCGAAGATCGAGCGCTACGCCTTGCGCGTGCTGGAGGACGACAGGAAATATTTTCCGGGCTACGAAGCGGTGCTCCTTTACCGGCTCGATGTGCCGAAGCGCTTTCCCGATGCCTGGCGCGCGCTCCAGGCGCTCGAAGGCAGGATCGACGAGCGGCGCATGATCCGCATGAACGCGGCGGCCGAGCTGGAAGGGAAGAGCTTCAGCGAAGCCGCTGCGCTCCTCGACTCGGACGGCAGGCCGCAGAGCGCCGCGCGGCGGAATTTCTGGGGCGCATTGTTCGGTCCGGATTTCTGGCGGCTCACCGGCGAGCACCTGGTGCTCGTGTTCGTGTCGCTCGCGGCCGGCATCGCCGTCGGCGTGCCGCTCGGTGTCATCGCTGCGAAGCTGCCGAAATCGGAGCAGATCGTCCTTGGCGCAGTGGGCTTGATCCAGACGATCCCGTCGCTCGCGCTGCTCGCTTTCCTCATCGCGCTGACGGGCACGATCGGCACGTGGCCGGCGCTGATCGCGCTGTTTCTCTATGCACTGCTGCCCATCGTGCGCAACACCTGCGCGGGGCTCATGGGGATCAGCCGTGGCATGCGCCAGGCCGCATTGGCGCTCGGCCTTGCGACGCGCGACCGGCTGTGGGAGATCGAAGTGCCGCTCGCGCTGCCTTCGATCCTCGCCGGCATCAAGACTTCCGCGGTGATCAACGTCGGCACCGCCACGATAGCGGCGTTCATCGGCGCGGGCGGCTACGGCGAGCGCATCGCCTCGGGGCTTGCGCTGAACGACAACGTGACCTTGCTCGCGGGAGCCATACCCGCGGCTGCGCTCGCGCTGCTGATCCAGGGCGTGTTCGAAGTCTGCGAACGGCAATTCGGCTGGATGGCGCGGGCGCACGTCCACTAGCTATGTTCATACTCGTCATGGGCGTCACTGGATCCGGCAAAACTACCGTTGGCACTCTGCTATCGGCCGCCACCGGATGGCCGTTCTACGATGCGGACGAGTTCCACTCTCCGGCCAACGTCGCAAAGATGGCCTCCGGCGTCCCCTTGACTGACCAGGATCGCCGGCCCTGGTTGGACGAGTTGCGGACGCTCATCTCTGAGCGCGGTGCGCGAGGAGAGAACGGAGTCCTGGCCTGTTCGGCCCTCAAGGAGTCCTACCGCGGGATACTCTCTGCGGGGGCAAGCCTCGTCGTTGTTTACTTGAAGGCAGAGCCCGACCTCGTTCGATCAAGGCTGGCAGGCCGGCGCGGCCACTACATGCCGCTGCGCCTCATTGAAAGTCAGTTCCTGGATCTTCAAGAGCCCGGGCAGGCAATCACCATTCCAGCCGACTGGCCGCCGGACCAGATCGTCAAGACCATTCAATCTCAGCTGGATATATACCTGGCGAAAGCGGCAGCAAAGGGAAGAAAGAAGCCCGGGTGAGAATCGCCCGCTCCTGGTCCCGTCCGAGCTACACTCCGCCCGCTCATGTCCCGCAAAGGTCTGAAACCCTTCGCGCTCACCAAATCCCGCGCCAGACGCATCTGGCTGCGCGCCCAAAGGCTCGACGAATCCGCGCCGTTTGGCGACGGCCCCGGGGCGACTCGCGCCGCTGTGGAGCACCTGGGCTATGTGCAGATCGACACCATCAATGTGATCGAACGCTGCCATCACCAGATCCTCTATACGCGCATTCCCGGATACCAGCGCGACCATCTGCGCCAGGCGCAGACGATAGACAAGACGGTCTTCGAATACTGGACGCATGCGCTGGCATACGTTCCGACCCGGGACATGCGGTTCTACATCGGCGCCATGAGGGAGCACTGGCAGTCACGCAGCACGTGGTTCACCGCGGTGAAGAAAGAGGACCTGCGCAGGGTGCTGGCCCTCATCAGAAAGCAGGGCGCCCTTACGATCCGGGATATCGACGATGACGTGCTGGTGGAAAAAGACCACGCGTGGGCGAGCCGCAAGCCATCGAAGCGGGCGCTGCAGCTGGCTTTCTACCGGGGCGTGGTGACCGTCAGCCAGCGGACCGGCATGCTGAAAACCTATGAGCTGATGAGCCGGCACTTCGGCTGGGAAAGGCCGCCGAAGCGCGCATCGGAAACAGAGGTCATGAACTACCTGCTCGACCGTGCGCTGCGATCGCAGGGCGTCGTGAGCGTCGATTCGGCCTGCTATCTCGACGCCCGGCGCAAGCCGGCCATGCGGCGATTGATCGAGGCCAGATTGCGCCGCAAAGAGTTGCTGCCCGTCGAGATCGAGGGAGCCGGAACCTTGCAGCACTGGGTGCGGCCCGAGACGCTCGATGCCACCTTCGATGCCGCCCATGAGAGCGTCCACATCCTGTCTCCCTTCGACCCGCTCGTCCATCAGCGCAAGCGGCTGCATCTCTTCTTCGACTACCAGCACCGCTTCGAGGCTTACGTCCCCAGGGACAAGCGGCTGTTCGGCTACTTCGCCCAGCCGGTGCTCGTCGGGAACGAAATCGTCGCCGTCGTCGATCTGAAGACCGATCGCGAGCGGCGGAAGCTGCTGGTGCAGCGATGGAACTGGGTCAGCAAACACTCGCGCCGGTTGCGCAAGAAGCGAATCGAAGAAGCATTGCACCGCTTCGAGCGCTTCCAACTCGCGCGCTGAACGCGACGCGGCAGGCTGAAGCTTTTTCCGACATTGAATATGATGTGCATCATATAAGGAGAGGGCAATGACCCGCAGGCAAATCTGGATCATCGTCGCCGCGGGGCTGGTGTTCGCGCTCATTTTCGGCGTCCGCCAGTCGGTGGCGCTCTTCATCGGCCCGCTCAACTCGGCGACCGGTCTTGGCATCGCCGCGATCAGCCTCGCGTTCGCCTGTGCGCAGCTCATGTGGGGCATCACTCAGCCGATCGCCGGCGCGGTGGCGGACAAGTACGGCACCGGGCGGGTCGTCGCCGCGGGCGCGGTGCTCGTCATGATCGGCACGGTGCTCACGCCCCACGCGACGAGCACCTGGATGCTCGTGCTCCTGATCGGCGTGGTCGCGGCGGGCGGCGGCGGCATGGCGGGACTCGGCGTGCTGATGTCGGCGGTCGCGCGCGCCGTGCCGCCCGAGAAGCGCGGCATCGCGAGCGGCATGGTCAACGCCGGCGGCTCGTTCGGCCAGTTCGTGGTGGCGCCGCTCGCGATACTGCTTACCGGGGCGCTGGGCTGGGTCGTCGCGCTGACGGCGCTGGGCCTGCTCTCGCTCGCCATCGTGCCGCTCGCCTGGGTGCTACGCGGCAAGCACCAGCATGCGCCGGGCACAGCGGCCGTGGAAAAAACCATGGGCGCGGCGGTGCGCGATGCCTGGAACGACCCGAGCTTCCTGCTGCTCACCGCGGGGTTCTTCGTCTGCGGCTTCCACGTCGCCTTCATCGCTACGCACCTGCCAGGCGTGGTGGCGCTGTGCGGGCTGCCGCCGGCAGTCGGCGCGTGGTCGCTCTCGCTCATCGGCCTGTTCAACATCGCGGGCAGCTTCGCCTCCGGCTGGGCGATCGGCCGCTGGCGGATGAAGAGCGTGCTCTCGCTCCTCTACGCTTCGCGCGCGCTGGCCGTGCTCGTCTTCGTGTTCGCGCCCAAGACCACCACCACGTTCCTGATTTTCGCCGTCGTCCTCGGCTTCACCTACCTCTCGACGGTGCCGCCGACGGTAGGCCTGGTGGGCAAGCTGCACGGGATGCGCTTCCTCGCCACGCTGTTCGGCATCGTGATGCTCTCGCACCAGCTCGGAGGCTTCCTCGGCGCGTGGATGGGCGGCGTGCTGTTCGAGCGCACCGGCAGCTACGACTGGATGTGGTACATCGACATCATGCTCGCCGTGGGCGCGGCGCTCATCCACCTGCCGATCAAGGAAGCGCCGAAGCTGCGCCCCGCGCTGGCAACTTAGAGTCCTTGCCGCTGCGTTCCAAGCTCACCCGAACGCGCTGAGCACCTTGCCGCCCGCCTCCGCGGGTTTCGCGTCGACCAGCACGAAGGCCATCACGCACGGCACCTTGCCTCGATTCACCCAGCAGTGTACGGTGCCGCGCTGGACGAGCACGTCGCCCGCCTCGAGATGGACTTCCGTACCCTTCTCCAGCTCCATGTCGATCTCGCCGGAGATCACCACGGCGTAGTCGATCGAGTCGGTGCGGTGCACTCGCGGCGCGACCCCGGGCGAGAACTCGATGACGCGGAAAACCGTTCCGCCGGGGAGCGTCGTCCCGACCTTTTTCGCGGCCCCGTCGGAATCGCCGGAGTTGTCGGCCGGGATGGTGTCGGTCGTCCACACCACGCACGCCGACGCCCCGGGCCGGTTCGACACGATATTCTTCGAGACTTCGTCGATCTTCACGAGCGCGCGCCCCTTGCCGTCGTGGCCGGTCACCACCCGCCGCACCTTGATGCTCATGACTCCTCCTTGTTGGCTTGAGCCGATTATACGAGGCCGTGTATCATCGGGCTTCGTTTCGGCCGCGAGAGAAAAAAATCCATGAACATCGGCATACCCGCCGAAACCCGCGCGGGCGAAACGCGCGTCGCCGCGACTCCCGAAACCGTCAAGAAGCTCGCCGCGGGCGGGCGCCACGCGATCCTCGTCCAGGCCGGCGCGGGCATCGCGGCGAGCGTTCCCGACAGGGAATTCGAAGCGGCTGGCGCGAAAATCGTCCCGGGCCCGCAGGATTTTTCGGGCGCCGACATCGTGCTCAAGGTGCGAGGTCCGCAGGACTCCGAAGTCGGCCTCTTCAAGCGCGGCGCGATCGTAGCCGGCCTTCTCAATCCCTACGACCGCGCAGCAATGGAATCCTACGCGGGCGCGGGGCTCACCTGCTTCGCCATGGAATGGCTGCCGCGCACCACGCGCGCGCAGGCCATGGACGTGCTCTCCTCACAGGCGAACATCGGCGGCTACAAGGCGGTGATCCTCGCCGCGGCCGAATACGGCCGCTTCATGCCGATGCTGATGACCGCGGCGGGAACAGTGAAAGCCGCGCGCGTCCTCGTCCTCGGCGCGGGCGTCGCAGGGCTGCAGGCGATCGCCACGGCGAAACGCCTGGGGGCGATGATCGAAGCGTCCGACGTGCGCCCCGCGGTGAAGGAGCAGATCGAATCGCTCGGCGCGAAATTCCTCGACGTCCCCTATCTTACCGACGAGGAGCGCGAAATCGCGCAAGGCGTCGGCGGCTACGCGCGGCCCATGCCCGCCGACTGGATGCGCCGCCAGGCGGAGCTCGTGCACGAGCGCGCCAAGGCCGCGGACATCGTCATTACCACCGCGCTCATCCCCGGCAGACCCGCGCCGGTGCTCCTGAAGGAAGAGACGGTGAAGGCCATGAAACCGGGCTCGATCGTCGTCGACATGGCGATCGAGCAGGGCGGCAACTGCCCGCTGACCGAAAAGGACAAGATCGTGGTGAAGCACGGCGTGAAGCTCATCGGCATCTCCAATTTACCAGCGCTCGTGGCCGCGGATGCGAGCGCGCTCTACGCGAGGAACCTGCTCAACTTCCTCAACCTGCTGCTCGACCCCAAGACCGGCGAACTGAAGCTCGACCGCTCCGACGAGATCATCGCCGGGAGCCTTGTCTGCATCAACGGCGAAGTCGTGAAGAAGGGCTGAACATGACCGGAACCATCGACCCGACCGTCATCAACCTCGTGGTGTTCGTCCTGGCGGTGTTCGTCGGCTACCACGTGATCTGGAACGTTACGCCGGCGCTGCACACGCCGCTGATGAGCGTCACCAATGCGATCTCCAGCGTGATCATCGTCGGCGCAATCCTTGCCGCCGGCCCCTACGAGACCGATTTCGGATCGATCCTGGGAGCGGTCGCGGTGGGCCTCGCCGCGGTCAACGTCTTCGGCGGCTTCCTCGTGACGCAGCGCATGCTCGAGATGTTCAAGAGGAAAACGCCGAAGGCGGAGAAAGAGAAGAAGGCATGAGCGCCAACCAGCTCGCGCTCTGGTACCTCGCGGCGAGCGTACTTTTCATCCTCGCCCTGAAAGGCCTGTCCTCGCCGGTGTCGGCGCGGCGCGGGAACCTCCTCGGGGTGATCGGCATGGCGATCGCCGTGCTCGTGACCCTGGCGATCACGAAGAAGGTCGCATTCATCCTGGTCGCCGCGGCGATCGGCGGCATGATCGGGGCGTTCGTCGCGCGGCGCGTGCAGATGACGCAGATGCCGGAGCTGGTCGCGGCGATGCACTCGCTGGTGGGCATGGCGGCGGTGCTGATCGCGATCGCCGTGGTCAACAACCCTTCCGCGTTCGGAATCCCCGACCCGATGCCGCGGGGAAACCGCCTTGAGCTGTTCATCGGGAGCTTCATCGGGGCAATCACTTTCTCGGGCAGCGTCATCGCTTTCGGCAAGCTCGCCGGCCTGGGCAAGAAGTTCCGCCTTTTCTCCAGCGCTCCCGTGGTGTTCCGCGCTCAGCACCCGCTGAACCTGGCGCTCGCCGTCGTCATGGTGGGCTTCGGCGCCGCATTCTTTCTGGGCGCCGGAAAGGCGTGGGAGCCTTTCCTCGTCATGCTCGCGATCGCCTTCGTGCTCGGCGTGCTGATCATCATCCCCATAGGCGGCGCCGACATGCCGGTGGTGATCTCGATGCTCAACAGCTACTCGGGCTGGGCCGCTGCGGGAATCGGCTTCTCGCTCAACAACACCATGCTCATCATCGCGGGCTCCCTGGTCGGTTCCTCGGGCGCAATACTCTCCTACATCATGTGCAAGGCGATGAACCGCTCGTTCATCTCGGTGATCATGGGAGGCTTCGGCGCGGCCGAGGGCGCGGCGCCCGCCAGCACCGCCGACAAAACGGTGCGCTCCGGGTCCGCCGAAGATGCAGCGTTTCTCCTCGCCAACGCCGAGACGGTGGTCATCGTGCCGGGCTACGGGCTAGCGGTCGCGCGCGCCCAGCACGCGGTAAAGGAAATGGCGCAAAAGCTCATCGCCAAGGGCGTGAACGTGCGCTACGCAATCCACCCGGTCGCGGGCCGCATGCCCGGCCACATGAACGTGTTGCTCGCGGAGGCCGAGGTGCCTTACGAGCAGGTGTTCGAGATGGAGGACATCAACGGCGAGCTCGGCACGACCGACGTCGTGCTCGTGCTGGGCGCGAACGACGTGGTGAATCCCCTGGCGCACGAAAAGGGCAGCCCGATCTACGGAATGCCCATCATCGAAGCGCACAAGGCGCGCACGGTGCTGGTGAACAAGCGCTCGATGGCCGCCGGCTACGCCGGCCTCGACAACCCGCTTTTCTACATGGAAAAGACCATGATGGTGTTCGGCGACGCCAAGAAAGGCGTCGAGGACATCGTAAAGGCCCTCGAGTGAGCGGTGCGCGGGAAAGAATCCTCGCCCGCATCCGCAAGGCGCAAGGGCGGGGCGGAAGCGGGCCGTCGAAGGCCGAGCTGGAAGCGGTCGAAACCTACCTGCATGCTCACCCGCGCGGGACTTTGCCGAAGGTCGAAGCGGATCTCGTCGCGCGCTTTCGCGCCCGGGCCGAATCGATGCAGAGCACGACCGAGGAGGTCGCCGCAAAGGCGGAAGTCCCTGCCGCGGTCGCGCGCTACCTGAAGGCGGGCAACTTGGCGCTCGCCGGCTGCGTCTGGCCGCGGCTGGCCGATCTCGAGTGGAAAAGCGCGGGGCTCGCGCTCGAGGCGCGCGAGGCGAACGGCAGCGACGCCGTCGGCGTGACCGGCGCGTTCGCCGCGATCGCCGAGACGGGAACGCTCGTGTTCGCCTCCGGTCCCGATTCGCCCTCCACCGTGAGCCTGCTGCCCGAGACGCACGTCGCCGTGCTGTCCGCAGGCCGCATCGTCGCGCACATGGAAGACGCCTGGAACCTTGCGCGCGCCGAGTTCGGACAATTGCCGCGCGCGATCAACTTCGTTTCCGGTCCTTCGCGGACCGCCGACATCGATCAGACGATCGTTCTCGGCGCGCACGGGCCGTATCGCGTCCACGTCGTCGTCGTCAAGGGCTGACGGCGGTGTGCAAGAGGCCTGACCTGACAGTCGCGGCAATGCTGCCGCTTTTTGCCGCGTGTCCGGCGCACGCCGCGGGAATCGCCGACGCTCCCGCCGTGCTCGGCATCCCGGTCGATTTCATCCTGTTCGGAATGACGCTCCTCGGGGTTGCGCTGTTTCACCGCCACACCCTGCGGGTTGCGCTTGCCGGCCTGGCCATCATCACGTTATACAAGCTCGCGTTTACGGGATTCAAGACCGGCGGCGGCTTTCCGGGGCTCCTCGCGCATCTGCACCACGAGTGGGTGATTCTCACCAACCTGCTGTGTCTGCTCCTCGGCTTCGCGCTGCTGTCGCGCCACTTCGAGAAGACGCACCTGCCCGCGGTGCTGCCGCGCTTCCTGCCGCACGACTGGAAGGGATGTTTCGCGCTGCTCGTCATCGTGTTCGTGCTGTCTTCGTTTCTCGACAACATCGCCGCGGCGCTGATCGGCGGCGCGATGGCGCATACGCTGTTCCGCGCCAAGGTTCACATCGGATATCTCGCGGCCATCGTCGCCGCGTCGAACGCCGGCGGCTCGGGCAGCGTCGTGGGAGACACGACGACCACCATGATGTGGATCGACGGCGTGGACCCGCTCGACGTTTTCGAGGCGTACGTGGCGGCGAGTGTCGCGCTCGTCGTCTGCGGCATACCGGCGGCGATGCAGCAGCAGCGCCATTCCCCGATTCTGCATCACGAGCACCAGCACATTCACGTCGACTGGACCCGGCTGGGGATCGTGTTTTTCATCCTGGTCACGGCCATCGTTACCAATGTCGTGATGAACGTGAAGTTTCCGGAGGTCTCGGACCATTTCCCCTTCATCGGCGCATCCGTGGTGATCGCGCTCCTGCTCAGCGTGCCCCTGCGTAGGCCCGACTGGGAAGTGCTGCCGGAGAGCTTCAAGGGAAGTATTTTCCTTTTGTCGCTGGTCTTGTCGGCCACGATGATGCCGGTCGAGAAGCTGCCCGCTGCATCCTGGCACACCGCGCTGGGACTCGGTTTCGTGTCCGCCGTATTCGACAACATCCCGCTCACTGCGCTGGCGCTGAAACAGGGGGGGTACGACTGGGGCTACCTCGCTTATGCCGTGGGCTTCGGCGGATCGATGATCTGGTTCGGATCGAGCGCCGGCGTGGCCCTCTCCAGCATGTATCCGGAATCGAGGTCGGTGGGGCGCTGGCTCTTCCATGGCTGGCACGTGAGCCTTGCCTACGTGGCCGGCTTTTTTACCCTGCTGATCGTCATGGGCTGGCATCCCAATCCGCCCCACAAGGCGGGAAAGGCGCCGATCAATCCCCCCGCAGCGACGGCGCCTGCCGAACCGACGAGGTAACTCGGCCGCCCCGGGATCCGGCTTGATTTCGAGCCGGACTAGTACTACGATTCGCGGGCTTTGGCGTGTGCACACCCCAGGGGCCCGCGGGGGAACAAACGGGCCCCGCGAATCGTTTACCGCAGAAGGTTCCGGGGAACAAGAAGAATAGCGCCGGAACGACCACCCATGAATTTCCTATATCCGAAGGAGGAACTAATGAGCAAGGAACAATCCAAGAAATCCGAGGCTGCTTCGCGCCGCAAGTTCCTGGCGGGCGCTGCCGCGGCGACCGCTGGCGCTGCGACGCTGGGCTTCCCGACGATCGTCAAAGCCCAGGGCCCGGTCAGCATGCGCTGGCAAAGCACCTGGCCGTCGAAGGACATCTTCCACGAGTACGCGCTCGACTTCGCGAAGAAGGTGAACGACATGACCGGCGGCGATCTCAGGATCGAGGTGTTGCCGGCGGGATCGGTTGTGCCGGCCTTCGGCCTGCTCGATGCGGTGTCCAAAGGTACGCTCGACGGCGGGCACGGCGTGCTCGTCTACCACTACGGCAAGCAGAACGCCCTCGCGCTCTGGGGATCGAGCCCCGCGTATGCGATGGATGCCAACATGCTGCTTTCCTGGCACAAGTACGGCGGCGGAAAAGAATTGCTCAACAAGCTGTACGCCTCGATCGGTGCGAACGTGGTTTCGTTCCCCTACGGGCCGATGCCGACGCAGCCGCTCGGCTGGTTCAAGAAGCCGATCACCAAGCCGGACGACTTCAAAGGCATGAAATACCGCACCGTGGGCATCTCGATCGACCTGTTCACCGGCATGGGCGCAGCGGTGAATGCGCTGCCCGGCGGCGAGATCGTGCCGGCGATCGACCGCGGCCTCCTCGACGCGGCCGAGTTCAACAACGCGACCTCCGACCGCATCCTCGGCTTCCCGGACGTGTCCAAGGTGTGCATGCTGCAGAGCTACCACCAGAACGGCGAGCAGTTCGAGATCATGTTCAACAAGAACAAGTACGACGCGCTGCCGGCGAAGGTCCAGGCGATCATCGCCAATGCCGTCGAAGCGTCCTCCGCCGACATGTCGTGGAAGGCGATCAACCGCTACTCGCAGGACTATATCGAGCTGCAGACCAAGGACAAGGTGAGGTTTTATAAGACCCCGGACTCGGTGCTGCAAAGGCAGCTTGAAATCTTCGACCAGGTCAACGCGAAGAAGTCGGCGGAGAATCCGATGTGGAAGGAGATCACCGAATCGCAGCGGGCATACGCGGAGCGCACGGTGCGCTGGGACCTCGACACCAACGTCGGCCGGCGCATGGCGTATAACTGGTACTTCGGCAAGAAACCGGCCGCCAAGAAGGCCTGAAGGCGAACACGCTCGTGGGAGCACCATCCGGCGGCCCCGGATGGTGTTTTTTTTGATCTCCGTCAGAGATGTGACAGGATCGGCGGAATAAACTCCCTCCGCCGCGATACAGCCGCAGGATTTCAGCCATGCAAAAAGTACTGCTCTTCGTCGACAAGATAAGCACCTGGGTTGGGCAGGCTTTCTCGTGGCTCATCGTGGCGCTCACCCTGCACATCAGCTGGGAAGTATTCTCGCGCTATGTGCTCGACCACCCGCGTGCGTGGGCCTTCGACGCGATGATCATGATGTATGGGACGCTCTTCATGATGGCCGGCGCCTACACGCTGGCGAAGAACGGCCATGTGCGCGGGGACGTGATCTACGGGTTCTTTACGCCGCGGGCGCAGGCCATCCTCGATCTCACGCTCTACATCCTGTTCTTCATTCCCGGGATCGTCGCGCTGACCTACGCCGGCTACTTCTACGCCTCGGAGTCCTGGGCGATCAACGAGCACTCGAACATAACCTCCGAGGGTCCGCCGGTCTATCCGTTCAAGACGGTCATCCCGCTCGCCGGCGCATTCGTGCTGGTGCAGGGCATCGTCGAGATCATCCGCTGCATCATCTGCATCAGGCAGGGCGAGTGGCCGTTGCGCGAGGAGGACGTCCAGGAAGTCGACGTCGAGAAGCTGAAGGAAATGGTGCACGTGAAGGACGAGGATATCGCGAATCTCGATAAGTTCGTGGTGCAGCAGGAGCGGCACAAATGAAGCTGCGCAAGGAACTCTGGTTCGGCTTTTCGCTGATGGCGGCCATCCTCATCCCGGTGATCGTGCTCATGCCCTGGAGCCACCTCACCAACGGCCATCTCGGCCTCATGATGCTCGCGCTGATCTGCGTGGGCATCATGCTCGGCTTTCCCACGGCCTTCACCCTCATGGGGATGGGCGTGTTCTTCGCCTGGCTCGCCTACCGCAGCGTGGATCCGGCGACCGCGAACCGGCAGGTACTCGACCTCTTCGTGCAGCGCACCTACGGCGTGATGTCGAACGACGTGCTGATTGCAATCCCGCTGTTTCTGTTCATGGGCTACCTCGTCGAGCGGGCGCAGCTGATCGACAAGTTGTTCAAGAGCCTGCACCTTGCCGCCGCGCGCGTGCCGGGGGCGCTTGCGGTGGCGACCATCGTCACCTGCGCGATCTTCGCCACCGCCACCGGCATCGTCGGCGCGGTGGTGACCTTGATGGGACTGCTCGCATTTCCGGCCATGCTCAAGGCGGGATACAACGTCAAGGTGGCGGCGGGCGCGGTGACCGCGGGAGGGTGCCTCGGCATCCTGATCCCGCCCTCGGTGCTGCTGATCGTCTATGGCGCGGTTGCGGGGGTGTCGGTCGTGCAGCTGTACGCAGGCGCCTTCCTGCCCGGTTTCATGCTTGCGGGGCTCTATATCGGTTACGTCATCTTGCTCGCGTGGTGGAAGCCTCACCTCATGCCTCCGCTCGCCGCGAGCGAGCGGAGCGTGGACCTTCCGCCCTTTGCGCGGGCGCTGGCGAAGCATGGCAGCAACGCGCTGACGGGGCTGTGGCGAGGACTCACCGGAGGCAGTATTGCCGGCGTCGCGAAAAGCACTGTGCTCGCGCAACTGATTGTCACGCTTGTCCCGGCGCTGTTCATTGCCGCATTGCTGGGCGTCACCTATCGGATGACGACAGCGCCGGTAGTCGAGGCCAGCACGGCCGGGCTGATCGAGGCCGGGGGCCTCGTCGCGGCGCCCGAACAGGAAAGAGAGCAGTCAACGGGCCTCGTTGGCGCGCAGGAACCGGAAGATTCCGGGGTCAAGGAGCCTTCAGCCGAGTCTTCGAAGGCGCCCGCCGCTCCTCAGGCAGGCGCGGAGGCCGGGAAAGCCCCGCCGGCCGCGGTGGCAACCCCCGGGAAGACTGCCGACGCGGCGGAATCCGAACGGCTTCCGGTGCCCCTCTGGCTATGGATCACGTTCGCCTTCGGTATGGCCCTCATCGCACTCATCTACTGGCTGTGGAGCTGGGAGCGGCTGGAAGTATTCAAGATGCTGCTCACCTCGTTCTTTCCGCTGGCGCTGATGATCCTCGCAGTGCTGGGCTCGATCGTATTCGGGCTGGCGACGCCCTCCGAGGCGGCGGCAATCGGCGGATTCGGCGGATTCATCCTGGCGGGGGTCTACCGCTTCATCGCCTATTGGCGGGAGGGGAAGTCCAGCGGCAAGGATCCCGGCAAGGCGGTCTGGAGCACGACGAAGGAGCTGGGTGTCATCGTCAAGGAGTCGGCCTTCCTCACCGCCAAGACGAGCGCCATGGTGTGCTGGCTTTTCGTAGGCTCGGGCATTTTCTCTGCGGCGTTTGCGCTGCTCGGCGGACAGGAGGTCATCGAGAAGTGGGTGCTGTCGCTCGACATGACGCCGGTGCAGTTCATGATACTCGCGCAGTTCATCATCTTCATCCTCGGCTGGCCGCTCGAGTGGACGGAAATCATCATCATCTTCATGCCGATCTTCCTGCCGCTGCTGCCCCATGAACGGCATCATCCGCTGTTCTTCGGGTTGCTGGTGGCCTTGAACCTGCAGACCGCGTTCCTGTCGCCGCCGGTGGCGATGGCGGCGTTCTACCTGAAGGGGGTGTCGCCGCCGCACGTGACCCTCAACGCGATCTTCGCCGGGATGATGCCGTTCATGGGGATCCAGGTGATCGCGTTGGTCTTGCTCTACGTGTTCCCGCAGATCGGGCTGTGGCTGCCGCAGTTGGTCTACGGCCGCTGAGCCCAACATCGCGCTCAGCCGAAGGGGCGGCCTCGGGCCGCCCTTTCCATTTACCGGAGATTCAACTTATATTTCGTATTGCCCCCGGCGCAGCGGGCGCGATCCTCTTCTGTAGCCGGCCCGCGGCAGATCCCTTTCCGGAGAAAACGTGAAACCCAAGATTCTCGTGACCCGCGCCACCTTCGACGACGTCATCGACAAGCTGCGCGAACGATTCGAAGTCGAGGACAACCAGAAGGACGACACGCCCTGGAGCGCCGAGGAGTTTCGGCGGCGGATCGCCGACAAGGACGGCGTGCTTCCCACCGGTTCGGACCGCGTGGACGCGGCGACGCTAACCGCGGCGCCGCGACTGAAGGCCGTGTGCAACATCGCCGTCGGCTACAACAACATCGACCTCGCCGCCTGCAGCGAGCGGGGCATCCTCGCGACCAATACGCCGGGCGTGCTCGACGATACGACCGCCGACATGACCTGGGCGCTGCTCATGGCCGCTGCGCGGCGCGTAACCGAGGCCGAGCGCTGGCTGCGTGCCGGAAACTGGAAGGGCTGGAAGAACGACCAGTTCCTCGGCGTCGACGTGCATCACGCGACGCTCGGAATCATCGGCATGGGCCGCATCGGGCAGGCCATCGCGCGGCGCGCGAAGGGATTCGCGATGCGCGTCCTCTACCATAACCGCAGGCGCGTGCCGAAGGCGGTCGAAAAGCAGCTGGGCGCGAAGTACGTGAGCATGGAGAAGCTCCTCGAGGAATCCGATTTCATCAGCCTCAACATGCCGTATTCCCCGGAGGCCCATCATCTGATCGGTGCAAAAGAGATTGCGGCGATGAAGCCGACGGCGGTGATCGTCAACGCCGCGCGCGGCGGCATCATCGACGATGTGGCGCTGGTGACGGCTCTGAAAGAGCGGCGCATCGCTGCGGCCGGCCTCGACGTGTTCGAAGGCGAGCCGAAATTCAATCCGGGGTTCCTGGAAGTGGACAACGTCGCTCTCGTTCCGCATATCGGCAGCGCAACGCGCGCCACGCGCACGGCGATGGCCATGCTCGCGAGCAAGAACCTGAGTGCGGTGCTGTCGGGCAAGCGCCCGCCCAACCTCCTGAATCCTGAAGCCTGGCCGAAGCGGCGCCGCTAGGCGAGCATCGCATGGTGTCCGGGAAGCAAGCCGCGAAGCCGGCCCTGTCCGAGGACTTGAGAGGGGTCGTTCAGGCGCTCTCTGACGGGTCGCTGGCTGCTCGCGCTTACTGCGAGTCGCGGCTCGCGCGTATCCGCGCGGGCGAAGGCAAGCTCAAAGCGTGGATTGCGCTCGACGACGGGCGGGCACTCACGCTCGCCGCCGCACGCGACGCCGAGCGCGCGCAGGGCGTGCCCACCGGCGCGTTGCACGGTGTTCCGGTCGGGGTGAAGGACATCTTCGATACCGATGACTTGCCTACCGAGATGGGTTCGCCCGCGTTCGTCGGCAATCAGCCCGGAAAAAACGCCGAGCTAGTCAAAAGGATCCTCGTCGCCGGCGGCTACGCGCTCGGCAAGACTGCCACTACCGAATTCGCCTTCATGCATCCGGCCGAGACGCGTAATCCCTGGAACCCGAGGCACACGCCGGGTGGTTCCTCCTCCGGTTCGGCCGCTGCCGTGGCGGCCGGCCATGTTCCGGTTGCGGTGGGCACGCAGACCAACGGTTCGGTGATCCGGCCCGCGGCGTTTTGCGGAGTGGTGGGCTTCAAGCCGAGCCTGGACAGCCTGCCCATTCAAGGCGCGCTCCCCTTTGCCGAGACCCTGGACCAGGTGGGCGTGTTTGCCCGCACGGTCGCCGACACCGCCTACTTCGCCTCCAGCCTCGCGGAGTCCGGCACGTTTGCCCCGGAGATCGAGGCGCTCTCGCGTCCGCCGAAAATCGCAGTCCTGCCGCGCTTTCCCTGGAACGCGGCGGAACCGGCCGCGGCGAAACATCTGCAGATGAGCCTGAAGCGCCTCGCCGAAGCCGGAACGGAATTGAAAGCCGTTGCGCTGCCCGATGACTTCGACGAAGCGCATCGGGTGCACCGCACGATCATGCTCTACGAGGGAGCCCGCGAGCACGCTCCGAGGCAGGCGGTGCACCGGCGCGTCATGAGCGCTGCGCTGAACGCCGCGATCGACGAGGGGCTCGCGATGTCGCACGACGATTATCGCAGCGCGCTCGCGAAGCGCGCGGCGCTCGCCGTGCTCGCACGCGATCTGTTCGAGGACTGTGACGCACTCGCATCGCTTCCTGCGCCCGGAGTCGCCCCGGCGCGGCTCGATGTCACCGGGGATCCGAGCTTTTGCACGCTCTGGACGCTGGTCGGATTTCCCGCCCTTACGCTGCCTGTCGGCCTGTCCGACGGCGGCCTGCCCTATGGGATGCAACTCGCAGGCGCCGCAGGCGGCGACGATCGGCTCCTGCGCGTCGCAAGCTGGTGCGAGGCGGTGATCGGCTTCAACGGTTCTCCGGAGTGAGCGGCGGAAACGCGCTCGGCGAGGGTCCAGCCTGCTGGCGGGGCCAAGCCTTTTCGGCTACGCTACGCGGCTCCGGAGCTGCACCTCGTGAAGAAAAGCACCTTTCCGACGCCGCAGGATGCAGAGGCCGCATTCTACGAGGCGCTCGAAGCGGCTGAGCTCGAGGCCATGATGGAAGTGTGGGCCGAGGACGAGGAGATCGTGTGCGTGCATCCCGGGGGAGCCAGGCTCGCGGGCTACGATCAGGTGCGCGAGAGCTGGGCGCAGATTCTCGGCTCGGGCCAGCGGCTCAAGGTTCACGTTTCCAACCAGGTGGTGCTCTCGGGGATGATGCTTGCGATCCACAGCGTGCACGAGAACATCCTGGTGCAGGGCGAGTCACGCTCGCGCCCGCCGGTCGTCGCCACCAACGTCTATCTTCGCACCGGCAACGGCTGGCGCATGATCCTGCATCACGGATCGCCCGCTCCGCAGGCACCCCGCGCTCCCGCCGAGTCGCCGAAAATCCTGCATTGAGTCCAGGACCCTACCGAGCTCCGTGGTGGCTGCCCGGCGGACACCTGCAGACTCTGTACGGCCCGCTGTTCGGCGGTTCGAGGGTCGATTGGAAGAGAGAGCGCTGGGACACGGCGGACGGCGATTTCATCGACGTCGATCGTCTGCCCGGCCCTGCCGGTGCTCCGCTCGTCGCCCTTTTTCACGGCCTCGAGGGCGGTTCGAGCAGCTTCTACGCCGGCGCGCTTGCGCTGGAGCTCGCACGGCGAGCCTGGCGCTGCGCGGTGCCGCACTTTCGCGGTTGCTCCGGTGAGCCGAACAGGCTACCGAGGGCCTATCACATGGGTGACGCGGACGAGATAGGCTGGATCCTTCGGCGCTTGCGCGGGGAATCTTCCGGCGCACCGCTCTTCGCGATGGGCGTGTCGCTCGGCGGCAATGCACTTCTCAAGTGGCTCGGCGGGGACGCGCAGGCGAAGGACGTTCTTGCCGCGGCGGCCGCGGTGTCGGCCCCGGTCGATGTCACGGCGGCGGGCGATGCGCTCGGCCGGGGGTTCAACCTTGTCTATACGCGCGCGTTTCTCTCGACGATGAAGAAAAAGGGCGAGCAAAAGATCGAGTGTTTTCCCGGGCTGTTCGACGGCAAGGCGATGCGCCGCGCGCGCACGCTGCGTGAATTCGATAACGTCGTCACCGCACCTCTGCATGGATTCCGGGATACCGACGACTACTGGAGGCGCGCGAGCGCGAAGCCCGTACTCGGGCGCATCGAGGTGCCGACTTTGCTCTTGAACGCCCGCAACGACCCGTTTCTGCCGCAAGCCGCACTTCCGGGTCTCGACGAGGTGTCTCCCTCGGTGCGCCTCGAGTTTCCAGACCAGGGCGGGCACGCCGGGTTCGTGAGCGGTCCGTTTCCCGGGAATCTGGGCTGGATGCCGCGGCGGGTCGCTGCGTTCTTCGCGGAAGCGATGGCCGGACGCGAGACGGCATCGCCCGCGTACGCGAATGGGATAATCGCGGATCAAGGCGCCCGATGAATCTGCCTCCTCAGGAAATCTTCAAGGCCTACGACATCCGCGGCGTCGTCGGCAAATCGCTCACCCGCGAAGGCGTGCGGCTGATCGGGCAGGCGCTCGGCAGCGAGCTGCTCGAGCGCAGCAGCGGGGGCGGCAGGCCGGAGATAGCGGTGGGCCGCGACGGCCGGCTCTCCGGGCCCGAGCTCGCGGAGGCGCTGATGGAGGGCATCCGGGCGAGCGGAGTGGACGTCGCAGAGATCGGAATGTTCGCAACCCCGCTCGCCTATTTCGCCGCGCACGAGCTGGGTTGCGGCAGCGCGGTCGCAGTCACGGGCAGCCACAATCCGCCCGAGTACAACGGACTGAAGATGGTGCTTGCGGGAACCACTCTCGCGGGAGAGGCCGTCCAGCGGCTGCGCCAGAGGATCGAGTCCGGCCAGCTCGCCCGTGGCGCGGGGCGGCACCGCCACGTCGAGATCCGCGAGGCTTACCTGAACCGCATCACTTCGGACGTGCGGCTTGCGCGTCCCATGAAAATCGCGGTCGACTGCGGCAACGGCGTCGCCGGCGTCACGGCGGGCGAGCTCTACCGGAGACTCGGTTGCGAAGTGCTGGAGCTCTATTGCGAAGTCGATGGCCGCTTCCCCAATCACCATCCCGACCCGTCCCACCCGGAGAACCTCGAGGACCTGATTTCCCTGGTGCAAAGGGAGCGCTGCGAGGTCGGGCTCGCTTTCGACGGCGACGGCGACCGGCTGGGAGTGGTGACCGCCGAAGGGAAGATTATTTTTCCGGACCGGCAGCTGATGCTGTTCGCGAAGGACGTCCTTTCGCGCCAACCGGGCGCCGAGATCATCTACGACGTCAAGAGCACGCGCAACCTCGCGCCCTGGATCCGCGGACACGGCGGCGTGCCGAGCCTGTGGAAGACCGGTCACTCGCTCATCAAGGCGAGGATGCGCGAGCGCGGCGCGGCGCTCGCGGGCGAGATGAGCGGTCACACTTTCTTCGTCGAACGCTGGTACGGGTTCGATGACGCGCAATACGCCGGCGCGCGCCTGCTGGAGATCCTGAGCAAGACGTCCGACGCCACTGCAACGCTCAATGCGCTTCCCGATTCGTTGAGCACGCCCGAGTTGCACTTGAAGCTCGCCGAGGGAGAGCCGCACCGCTTGATCGAAGCTCTGGGGAAGAGCGCTTCATTCCCCGGTGCGACCGAGGTGATCCGGCTGGACGGGCTGCGGGTCGAGTACCCCGATGGGTTCGGGCTCGCCCGGGCGTCCAACACGACGCCGGTGATCGTGTTGCGCTTCGAAGCCGAGGACGAGGCGGGCCTCGATCGCATCAAGTCCGAATTCCGGCGGGTTCTGCTTTCGGCCAAACCGGATGCGAAATTGCCGTTCTAGGAGGCATCTTGACGCGCGTACCGCTGATCGAAGAGGAGAAGCATCCCGAACTGGCCGGGCTGATCGCGACCATCAAGTCCGAGCGCGGAGGGAAGCTCCTGCACCTCTATCGCGCGCTGCTGAACAGCCCTCCGCTGGCCGAAGGCTGGCTCAAGCTTTTCACCGCTATCCGCCAGAAAGCGAAACTTGCCGGGCGTTACCGCGAGCTGGCCATCCTGCGCGTTGCGCTTTTGAACGGCGCCGAATACGAGTACCGAGCGCACGTGCCCTTCGCCCTGAAGGACGGCATGAGCCAGGAGCAAATCGGCGCGCTTCCAGGCTGGCAGTCATCGAAGAGCTTCGATGAACGCGAGCGCGCGGTGCTCGCGTACACGGACTCGATGACCCGCGAGATTCGCATAGCCGATCCGGTTTTCACCGAGGTGCGGCGGCACTTCGACGACAGGGAAGTGGTCGAGCTCACCGCCACGATCGCGGGCTATAACCTCGTGTCGCGATTCCTCGTGGCGATGCAGATCGATTAGGGAACTCGCGTTCCCGGGACATCAGCTCAAGCGAAGTCCGGCGGAATCAGATCCAGCCGGTCGGTGAAGATCGCGTCGACGCCCCAGGAAAACAAGCGCCGCGCGATCGCCGGTTCATTGACCGTGTAGCAAAGCAGCCAATAGCCGGCGCCGCGGACTTCAGCGCCCTGCGCCTCGGTCAGGTACTTGCAGTTGCAGTGTACGGACACACACCCGAGCGCCCGCGCGGCTTCTTCCCAATCCGACCCGAGGCGATCCGTCAGATATCCGCGATCGAGCTCGGGCGCGGCAGCGCGCGCAGCCTCGAGCGAGACCGGCTCGAAGGACGACAGCAGCGGTGCAGGCGAAGCGCCGCGCCATAGCTCCATAGCGAGCCTGGCGACGGCGACGGCGGTATCACGCTCGAACCCTTGCGCCGGCTTGATCTCGACGTTGGCCCAGAGGCCGAGCTGGGCGCACAGCTTCCCGGCCTGCTCGAAGGTAGGCACGCGCTCACCGCGGTATTCGGGGCCGAACCAGGCGCCTGCGTCCAGGCTCGCGAGCCTTGCGTAGGGTGTCTCGGCCACGCTTCCTTGTCCGCTCGTGGTGCGATCCAGCGTTTCGTCATGGATCAGCAAGGGGACCTTGTCCGCCGAGAGCATTACGTCGAACTCCACCCCTTCAAAACCCATTGCCGCCGCCTTGCGAATACCGGCAAGGGTGTTCTCGGGTGCGAGCGCTCCGCCGCCGCGATGGCCCACTACTCGCGGATAAGGCCAGGTTCGATGCATGCGTCGGGTCGTAGCGGAGGGACGGTGCCGGAGACTATTATAGACACCGGAATCAACCGCGATTCTCGAAATGGAAGGTAAAAAAAAACGGGGGAAGGGAGGGTTTCCCCCGTTTAGCCGCCGTTTGCTGGGCCGGCGGGCAACCTGCACGCTCAGCAGAAACTCGTCTCGTCGCTGGGCGCCATGGAATTTACTATGACGGCATCATATCACCTGACTCGCTGCGGAACAATTGAAAATCGATCCCTCGTGACTTTTTCACGAATCGCAGGAGCTTCCGCGCGCACGCTCCCCCGGTGCTAGTATTCGTCCGGTTTTTTCCTGCAATTTTACGCATGGGCACAGCCCCGTTTTCGCTCCTTCGCATCCTGGCCGACGGCAGATTTCACTCCGGCGAGCGGCTCGGCCGGGTTCTGGGTCTTTCCCGCGCCGGCATATGGAACCTCATCAGGCGGATCGAAGCGTTGGGATTGCGCGTATTCAAAGTACGCGGCCGCGGTTACCGGTTGGCCGAAGCCCTCGATCTGTTCGAGTCGGATGTCCTTGCGGCGAGACTGAAGAAAGTCTTGCCGGAGCTTCGCGTCGAGGTGCTCGACGAATGTCCGTCGACCAATACCGTTCTTGCCCAGCGCGAGGCCGCGGGTGCGTCGCACGGCGCGGTACTCGTTTGTGAACACCAGAGCGCGGGGCGCGGCCGGCGCGGACGTTCCTGGGTTTCGGTGGTCGGCGGAAGCCTGGCATTCTCCATTCTGTGGCGTTTTCCCCGAGGCACCGGCGCGCTTGGGGGCTTGAGCCTCGCGGTGGCGGTCGGCGCCGCAAAGGCGCTCGAGCGACTGGGCACCCATGGCGTGGGGGTCAAATGGCCGAATGACCTGTATTGTGACGGGCGCAAGCTCGGCGGAATATTGATCGAGAGCTCGGGCGACATCTTGGGTCCGAGCGCCGTGATCGTAGGGGTTGGTATCAACGTGCGTCTGGGAACCCATACGCGCAAGCGGATCGGCGGGCCGGCAACCGACATCGCGAGCCACAGCGAGGCGGTGCCGTCGCGGACCGCAGTGTTGGTCGAGTCGCTCGAGTCCATTGCCGGAGTCCTCGCGCGGTTTTCCCGAGACGGCTTTGCGCCCTTTCGGGAGGAGTGGCTGCAACGCCACGCCTGGCACGGCAGGCGCGTCGCCCTGTTGCAGGCCGGCCGGCGCGTGGCCGAAGGCAAGGTCGTCGGAGTGGCGGAGGACGGTGCGCTCATGCTCGCCTCGGTCGAGGGCATAGAGCGTTTCCACAGCGGTGAGCTCTCGCTCAGGCCGCGATGATTCTCGCGGTCGACTGCGGTAATTCGCGGCTGAAATGGGGGCTGCATGAAAACGGGGGCTGGAGCAAGACCGGCACGGTGCCTGTCTCGGAGATCGCCCGCCTTGAGAAAAGCTGGAAGAGACTCGCGCCCGCCGACAAGGTCGTCGTCGCGAACGTCGCGGGACGGTCCGTGCGCAAGAAGCTGGAGGCCATTTTCGCTCGACGATCCTTGGTCCCCGCCTGGGTAAAGGCGAAGCGGCGCGAGTGCGGGGTCACGAACGGCTATGGGCAGCCGGACCAGCTCGGGGCCGATCGCTGGGCCGCGCTGATCGGAGCCTGGTCGATTCTCCACGGTCCGTGCCTCGTGGTCACTGCGGGCACTGCAACCACGATTGATGTACTGAGGGGCGACGGCAGGTTCCTCGGCGGCGTGATTCTTCCGGGCGTCGATCTGATGAAACGTTCGCTTGCTAGCAACACCGCGGGACTTCCGCTCGCAAGAGGGCGTTTTTCCGCCGCACCCCGCAACACCGCAGATGCCATCGAAACCGGCTGCCTGCTCGCGCAAGCCGCGGCGATAGAGCGCGCTTTCGCGACGATGGAGCGTGGCGCAGCGTGTGTGCTCGCGGGGGGAGCCGCAAGCCGGATTGCCCGGCACCTCGGCATTCCCGTGCGGGTTGTGGATAATCTGGTGCTGGAAGGCCTTGTGCGAATTGCCGAGGACGCGGTGGAATGACCCACAGGAACGTCGTGAAAACCGTCTCTTTCCTGCTGCTGCTCGCCAACCTGGGCTTTTTCGCCTGGATCTATTTTGGCTCGGGTCGTGCTTCGGACGAGCCGCAGCTGATGGAGCAGCAGCTCAACCCGCAGGCGATCCGACTGCTTCGCGCAGACCAGGTTGCGGCGCTTGCCGCTGAACGTGCCAAGCAGACCGCAGAGCGCCCAAAACCGCCTCCCAAGGCGAGTGTCGCTGCCTGCCTCGAGCTCGGCGCGTTCAATCCGGGCGACGTCGCCCGCGTGCAACAGGTTCTTGAACCGCTTGCCCTCGGGTCAAGACTCTCTCAGCGGCGCGCGGAGGAAATCGCGACCTACTGGGTATTCATGCCGCCGCAACGCGACCGGCAGGCGGCAAACCGGAAAGCCGCCGAGCTCAAGAAGCTGGGCGTCGAAGACTTCTTTATCGTGCAGGAAGATCCCAAGTTCCGATTCGCGATTTCTCTCGGTGTGTTCAAAACCGAGGAGGCAGCCCGGACGCGGCTCGCGGAGTTGCGCTCCAAGGGTGTGCGAACTGCCCGGGTCGGTCCGAGGGAAACATCCGTGCAGAAAGTCTACTTTATCGTTCGCGAAGTCCCCGATGCGCTGGTCTCGAGACTGAACGAGTTGCGCCAGAGCTTTGCGGGAAGCGAGCTGAAGGACTGCCCGCCGGAGGAAAAGCGCAAAGGAAATTAGCCGAGAATCTAACCGAGAATCTTCTTGAGCAGCGCGGTCGTCGAGCGCTGATGCCTGAAGGGAATCGAATGCACGCTTCCGCCCCAGCCCCGCACCTCGGCTGCTCCGACCATCGCCTCGGGTTTCCAGTCGCCGCCCTTGGCGAGCACCTCCGGCCTGGAGGCAAGTATCAGCGCGAGGGGCGTGTCCTCATCGAACCACGTCACCAGATGGACGGATTCAAGCGCCGCCACCACCGCCATGCGGTCCGCGAGGGAATTGAACGGGCGCTCCTCGCCTTTGCCGAGGCGTTTCGCCGACGCGTCGCTGTTGACGGCGACGAGAAGCGTCGCCCCCAGGGCGGCCGCTTCGGCGAGATAGGCGACGTGCCCGCGATGCAGGATGTCGAACACGCCGTTGGTGAACACCAGGGGCCGCGCACGGGAGCCGAGCCACGCCGCAAGCTCCTGAGGCGGGCAGATCTTGCGCTCGAACGGGGCCTCCATCGCGCCTATTTTGACAGAACGACCCGCCGGCTGTAACTTAGGCTCACCCTATCCAGGTACTCGCCAGTGCGTATTCTGTTCGGACTATTGCTCGCTGCTTCGGTCTCGGCGCCCGCGCTCGCCGCGTGCCCGCCGCTTCTCGACCATACCTTTCCGAGCCTGACCGATCAGGCCACGCCGCTATGCCAATTCGAGGGCAAGGTGCTGCTCGTGGTGAATACGGCAAGTCAATGCGGGTACACGCCCCAGTACGAAGGCCTCGAGGCGCTGTACCGCCGCTACCGCGAAAAGGGACTGGTCGTGCTGGGTTTCCCCGCCAACGATTTCGGCGGCCAGGAACCGGGGGACAACCGCGACATCGCCAAATTCTGCGAGGCCAACTACGGCGTGAGCTTTCCGATGTTCGCGAAATCCGGCGTGTCGGCGGGCAACGCCAACCCCCTTTACGCGACGCTTGCGGCGAAAACCGGTGAGCGGCCTCACTGGAATTTTCACAAGTACCTGATCGACCGCTCGGGCGAGAAAGTGCTGTCCTTCGACAGCGGTGTGACGCCCGGCGACCGCAGGCTCGTCGGCGAGATCGAGCGGATGCTTGCAGCAGCGTCCGGACGCAGACCCTAAACGCGGCTTCGGGCCGGTTCCTATTTCTGGGCGGGCGGGACAACGTACTCGAAGACGCGGACGACTTTCTGTACGCCTCCGGTGCCGCGCGCGACCTCGGTCGCGGCGTCCGCCTCCTCTCGCGTGACCAGACCGAGCAGAAACACGACCCCTGCCTCTGTCACGACCTTGACATCGGTGGGCCGAAACTTCCCGTTTCCGAGAAAATTGCCTTTGACCTTGCTGGTGATGTAGGCATCGTTGCTGCGGGAGGCGGCCGAGCTCGCACCGGCGATCTGCAGCTCGTTGACCACGGTCTTCACCTGCGGCACTTCGCTCACGATTTTTTCCACTTCCGCTTTTGCCTGAGCGGTGGGCACTTCGCCGGTGAGCAGCACCGTGTAGTTGTAGCTGGTGATGTTGACGTGTCCCTGGCCCTTGAGCGCGTCGCCGACGCGGCTGCTCGCGGCGAATTCGATCCGCTGATCGGCGAACATCACTTCAGTCTGGCGACGGTCGGCGGCGAGCACCACCCCCGCTGCAACCCCGCCGACTATGAGAGCATCGACGCAAGCCTGGAGCGCCGTGGCCGAAACGAAGAGCAGCGCCACGGCCGCGTACCGCCTTGCTGCGGGAGAGCTTCTCATTCGGCCCCCAACAACATGCAATCTATGCCGTCGCACAGACAATGCAGGGTGAGAAGATGCACTTCCTGAATCCGCGCAGTTTGCGAATGGGGCACGCAGATATGCACGTCCTCCGAAGCGAGCAGCTTTGCGATCTCGCCTCCGCCGCGGCCGGTGAGGGCGACCACGCGCATCTCGCGCTCGTGGGCTGCCGAGACCGCGCGCGCCACGTTTTTTGAGTTGCCGCTGGTGGAAATGCCGAGGAGCACGTCACCCGCCTGACCCAGGGCAGCGAGCTGCTTCGAGAACACCTGCTCGAATTCGTAATCGTTTGCGATCGCGGTCAGGGTGGAGGTGTCGGTCGTCAGGGACATCGCGGCGAGCCCGGGACGTTCGCGCTCGAAGCGATTGAGCAGCTCGGCGGAAAAATGCTGGGCATCGGCGGCTGAACCGCCGTTTCCGCACGCAAGGATCTTGCCGTTGGCGAGCAGGCATTTCACCATGATTTCCGTGGCGCGGGCGATCGGCTCGGCGAGCGCCTCGTGTGCCTTCAGTTTCAGCTGGGCGCTGTCGTTGAACTGGCGGCGGATGCGCGCCAGCAGGTCCACGCTTTCCTCGGCCGGGTGGGCGATGACGGCTTTCATACGAACATCATTCTACCGTAACCCTCTTCGCGCACGCGCCGGGCCCTTGGGCACCGCCGGAGCTGCGGGAGCGGGACCCGGCAAACCTCAGGCGGAGAATGCGTCGCGTATCCATTCGACCCGCGGCGGCTCGAGGCGATCAAGGAGCACAACGTCGAACCGGCAGGCCACTTCCCTCTTGCCCGCGAGGTAGTGGCGCGCCGTGGCGATGATGCGCGCCTGTTTGCGCGCATCGACGCTGTAAGCGGCGCCGCCGAAGTCCTTGGAGTGCCGCAACCTGACTTCGGTAAAAACAACGGTATCCCGATCCCGCAGGATAAGATCGATCTCGCCCCAGCGGCAGCGGTAACGGGTTTCGATCACAGCCAGGCCCTTGCGCTTCAAATAACCCGCCGCGATCTGCTCGGCACGATCGCCGGACTTCATCTCGCGTTTTCGAGCGACACGCCGGCGCCGTCGCGGAACACCGCCTGGATCGGCTCGCGCTGAAGCGTATTGCCCCCGCGGTAGGAGATCTTGCCGGTCACCCCGTCCAAGTTGATGGTTTGCTGCCCTCCGATCAACTCCCCTGCGATGCGGCAGGAGTCGATGCCGAGCGCGTAAAAACGTTGAAGCTCCGTGGAAAGGCTCTCCAGGCGCGGATAGACCATCACCGCGGCGTGGTCGGGCTGCACGAGCCAGGGCATGTCGACGAAGCGAATGCCGTTCAAATCCGAGTTGACGAGCGGGTCGTTCTTGCCGTCGTTGATCTGGGAGGTCGCGAAGACCTGGAGCTGGTTGTTCAGATAAGGTCGCACGGTGCGCGCCTGGTCGGCTTCCGCAGCGAGGAAAATGAATTGTGCCTGCGAGTCCGCCAGACCCCGGCGCAAGTCGACCAGGTCCGCTCGCGCCCCGAACTCCCGCACGTCGCTGATCCTTCCGCCGAGCGAGAACCATTCGTCCGCGAAAGCCCGGCTCAGGCGCTTGGCGAGCAGGTTCGACGCCTGCACGACTGCGCCCTCGCGCAGCCCGCGCGCGAAAGCGATCCGAGCCACCGCGCGTGCTTCGGTCTCGGCGGAAAGTCCGAAGGTGTAGAGGCGCGGGGGGAGCGGCATGTCGCCGTCGGCGACGTTCAGAGCGAGTGTGACCACGCTGACGCGGCCAGCCTGGGCGAGCGCCGTGACTCCAGAGCGTGTCAGCGGGCCGACTATCACGGCGGCGCCGCGCTGCACGGCGGCTGCGTATTCGGCGAGGATGCTTTCGGCCTGGGCATCGGTGCGCGACACCTGCAGGGACTGGCGGTTCTCCGCGAAAACGAGAGCAGCCTGGCAGCCGAGGCGCACGGCCTCCGCTGCTCGCGAGAACTCCGGGGCATTGAGCGGGAGCAGCAGGCCTATAAAAGGCCGTTCGCCCGGGGGCCGGCTTGCCGGATCGTCGACGGCCGCGCACAATGCCGGACTCAACAACGCCGACAAAGCGAAACAGATTTGGGCGCAAGGACCGGCAGGCATGGCGGGAGCTCGAGCGGGGGAGGTCAATTATATGTGGTCGCCACGCCCATTGGGAACCTCGAAGACATCAGCTCGCGCGCTCTTGATTCTCTTTCCCGCGCCGACGTGATCGCCGCGGAGGACACCCGCGTCACGGCGCGGCTCCTTGCGCACCATCGCTTGCAGGGAAAGATGGTTGCGGTGCACGAGCACAACGAGCGGCGTTCCGCCGACTGGATCGTCGGGGAGCTCGCGCAGGGCAGAAACATCGCGCTCGTCACCGACGCCGGCACGCCGGCTGTTTCCGACCCGGGCGCGACGGTTGTCGCAAAAGCGCGCGCCGCTGGGTTCAAGGTCGTCCCGGTACCCGGCCCGAACGCCGCGGTGACCGCGCTCTCGGCGTCGGGCATCGCGGACGGTCCATTTCTATTTGCGGGTTTCCTCCCGGCCAAGTCCGGCCCAAGGCGCAAGGCCCTCGAAGCTTTGAGCGCCCTGCCGTATACACTGGTGCTCTACGAAGCGCCTCACCGTGTCGTCGAATGCATCGAAGACATGGCCGTGACGCTCGGGGCCGAACGGTCCGTCGTGATCGCGCGCGAGCTGACCAAGCTGTTCGAGCAGATTCATCGATGCGTCTTAAGCGAAGCCGCGGCCTGGCTTGGGGCGGACCCCGACCGGCGGCGCGGCGAGTTCGTGCTGATCGCCGAGGGGGCCGCGGCCCGAAACAAGAGTGCGAAGTCCGATTGGGAACCGGTGCTGGCGACGCTCCTCGCGGAGCTGCCGCTTGCGCAGGCGGTGAAGCTCGCCTGCAAGCTCACCGGAGCGAAGAAGAACACGGTGTACGCGCGAGCACTGGAGCTCGCGAGCGAAATGAAAACCCGGCGCCCGTAATTTCGTGCAATCGCTGACCCTTACCCGCCCGGACGACGCTCACCTGCACCTCCGAGACGGCGCCGCCCTCGCGAGCGTGCTTCCCCATACCGCGCGCGCGTTCGCGCGGGCGGTGATCATGCCCAATCTCAGACCTCCCGTCACGAGCACCGAGCTCGCCGCCGCCTACCGCGGCCGGATCGTTCACGCCCTGCCGAAGGGCTCCAGTTTCGAGCCTCTGATGACCCTCTATCTGACCGACAACACCAGCGCGCAGGAGATCGCGCGCGCGAAGAAATCCGGATTCGTATGCGGCGTGAAATACTACCCGGCAGGCGCAACGACGAATTCGGAGGCTGGCGTCACGCGCATCGAGCGCGCCCATCCGGCGCTCGCCGCGATGGAAGAGCAGGAACTGCCCTTGCTCGTTCATGGAGAGGTCGCGGCTCCGGGCGTGGATGTTTTCGATCGCGAGCGCGTGTTTCTGGACACGGTCCTGGCCGGCATCACCCGCCGCTTTCCGAGGCTTCGCATCGTGGTCGAGCACGCGACCACCCGCGAGGCGGTGGAGTTCGTTCTGGCGGGCGGTCCCCACATCGCCGCCACTATCACCGCGCACCACCTGCTCTACAACCGCGGCGCAATGTTCGCCGGCGGCATCCGGCCGCACTATTACTGTTTGCCGGTGCTCAAGCGCGAGGAGCACCGCGAGGCGCTGGTGCGCGCGGCGACGAGCGGCAACCCGAAATTCTTCCTCGGCACCGACAGCGCGCCGCATGCCCGCGCCGACAAGGAGACGCCGTGCGGGCACGCGGGAATCTATACGGCGCACGCGGCGATCGAGCTCTACGCGGAGGTCTTCGAGCGGGCAGGGGCGCTCGACAGGCTCGAGGCCTTTGCCAGCTTTCACGGCGCGGATTTCTATAGGCTGCCGCGCAACGCGGGCTCGATCACTTTGCGCAAAGAGAGCTGGACGGTGCCCGGCGAGATCGCGTTCGGCGGGGCGACGCTCGTGCCGCTGCGCGCGGGCGAATCCGTCGGGTGGCGGCTCGCCGGAGGATGACCCCCGGGCACTGGGGACGCGCGCTCGATGCGCCGATTTTCGCGGCGCTGAAGCCTCTGATCGGACACTTGCCGCAAGACCGGTTTCCCCGGCACGACGACCTCAATGTGCTGACCGTCCCTTCAGGGGTCAGCGGCGGCGGCGCGCCGATCCGCTTCGTGCCTCCGGCGGCGCCTTCCAGGGAATTCTCGGCGCAGTACGAAGTACGCATCTTCGAGACCGGAGAGGTGCAGACGCGCCCGGACAACTGGCACGATCTGTTCAATGCGCTCGTGTGGCTCGCGTTTCCGAGAACCAAAGCGGTTCTGAACAGGCACCATTGCGAAGAAATCCGCGCGCGGCGCGGCCAGCAGCTGCGGGGCACGGCCCGCGACGTGCTGACCCTGTTCGACGAGGGCGGGATCGTCGTCGCCAGTGCGGACGCGGATTTGCCGGCCCTGTTGCGCGATTGCAGATGGAAGGAGCTGTTCTGGAGGCGCCGCACGGAAGTGTTGCGCTCCATGCGCTTCTATGTGTTCGGCCACGCGATCTACGAAAAAGCGCTCGAGCCTTACAAGGGCGTCACGGGAAAGGCGGTGATCGTCGATGCCGCGTCCGGACTGCTCGAAGCGCCGATCGAGCGGCAGCTCCTGGAACTGGACGCACGAGCGGCGGAGTATTTCTGCGGGACGGAGGCCCTGGCCTCGACCCGCAGCCTGCCGCCGCTGCCGATTCTGGGCATTCCCGGCTGGGATCCGTCCAACGGGTCCGAGGAATATTACGACGACCTCTCGCAATTCCGGCCCGGTCGCTCGGGGGCAGGGTAAAACCGGGGACAGACCCCGGTTTTACGGAAACGCCGGAATCGTGGGCTCGATGCCGTGCGCCATCGCCTCCGGATGTCGGCGGCTGACCAGTTCCCGCAGCTCTTCGACTCGCGACGTCGGAATGTCCACCATCAGCAAGATTTTGCCGGCGTCGATGTCCTTCTGGAAAGGCTTCAGCCGCGTGTTCGGCACCGACATCGCCACGAGGCTCGCCGCCCAGGCGCCGAAGACAGCGCCGATAGCGGTGCCGATCAGCACCGTCACAAGCTGCAGCGTGACTCCGTCGGGCGGCGTTAAGTAGATGTAGATGCCGATCAGGAACCCGCCAAGTCCGCCGATCACGAATCCCAGCTCGGCGCCATGCACTGCGTCGGACTTCTGCAGATAATTCGCTTCATGCAACTGGCCCAGGGACATTCCCCGCTTGGCGAGGAAATGCATGTGCGCATCTTCGACCCGCGCGAGCAACAAATCGTTGGCTGTCTGGATGGCGCTGCCCAGGTCGGGCAACAGGAAGTACATTCTGCGTCGCATGCCGCATCTCCTCTCGTAACACCCCCGATCGTTCTTACGCCGCGACACTCCCGAAGTCAAGCCGCGGGTGTCGCGATGCGGTAAAATCGCCACCGAAGCTGGCCAGACAGTCGCTGGCAAATGTTTCAGCTGCCAGAGGAAAGTCCGGGCTCCATAGAGCAGGGTGCTGGGTAACGCCCAGGCGCCGCAAGGCGACGAAGAGGGCCACAGAGACGAGCCGGTTCAGTCCGGAGTGAAACGCGGCAACCTCCACCCGGAGCAACATCAAATAGGCGGACCGTGACGTTGCTCGCCGAGTCCGCGGGTAGATGGCTCGAGCCTCGGGGTAACCCGGGGCCTAGAGGAATGACTGTCCACGACAGAACCCGGCTTATCGGCCAGCTTCACTTCTTTCTTCAGCGCGCGGCGCGCTGAACCCACTCCGTAATCGCCGCGACGATCTCCGGCGCTTCGCCGAGCGCAGGCGCCACGCGGAACTCGGTCTTCGCGTGGCGCTTCCGGATCTTCGCCACCATCGCCGGCAGCTCGCGTTTCAGGTGCGCGCCTTGCGCAAGGAAAAGCGGCACGACGATCACCGTGTCGATTCCCCTGTCGGCGAGTCGCGCGGACGCCTCTTCCAGCGAGGGCCGCATGAATTCAAGGAAGGCGAGCTCGACTTGCGTGCCGGCCGCGCGCAGCCGGTCGCGGATGCTCTCGAACGGCTGCGCCCATTCGGGCTCGCGCGCGCCGTGGGCGAAAAGAATGACAGCGCTTGAAGGCATGAAAACCGAGCTTAACGGCGTGCGGTTCCGCGGTCAAAGCGGATTGTTCGACGGGGAGCGCCGAACCCGCGGCAGCAGGCTCGCAAGCTCCGCGCCGTGAATCAGCCGGATTTTCCTCTCGAGCGCGAACGCGCGCGCGCCGTCGGTAATTTCGCCCGTGGCGACATAGATGCACTCGTGTGCCTCGCGCGCGCGCTTGGCGTCATGCAGGTCGCGCAGCGGATCGACGCCGGTGCGCGCGGCCTTCCAGCGCTTGCAACCGACCAGCGAGATCCGTCCCGCCTTGGCGAGCTCGAAGTCAGCCGCGGCGCCGGTGACGCGCATCACGATGTAGCCGTCATGGCGGAAGGCGTCCGCCAGCGCGCTGGAAAAATCCCCCCACGACATTGCGCGAACCGCCTCGAGGGTATTGGCGACCCGCGCGGCGCTCGGTGCGCGAAGCTGCCGCCACCCGGCGACGCCCCCGATCACGATGAACGGCAGCGCGGCGAAGAAAGCATAGATGGCAAAGGCGTCGGACATCATCAACCTTCCCGTGCCGACGATCCCCGCGCCCAGGGCGATGCTTATCCACCAGGGCGAGCGCAGCAGGATTGCGAACAGAGAATTCTCGGACACCTTAAACTTCATTTCCCGCCCCGCAACGGCGATGCCGCCGCAACCCGGCAGTATAGGCTTTGCCCTATCCGTTCCGGACCCCCTGGGTCCCGCGGCCCCGCCGATTGCGCGGGCCTCGGAAACATGGGCGATAATGCTGCCATGGACGCACCGCAGCAGCCCGTTTCCCCCCGCCAGCGCCTGCAGGAGCTGCTCGCGATACCGGAGGGGCAGCGAACCGAGGCCCAATGGGACGAGATCAACGAGCTTGAAATCAAGCTCGCTTCCAGCAATCGACAGCAGGCCCCGGAGCAGGGAGCCCGCGGGAACGTCCCCGCGAACTCCGGTCATCCCAGGCCCGGCGGCAACCCGCACGGCAAGAAGCGCGGCGGGTTCGACAAATCCCGGCGCCGGCGCTAGACCTTTTCTGTCAGCCGGCCCCAGTCGGATAGGGAGCCGCTTTTCGATACGAACCGGCTGTTCCCATGCAAGCCATCATTTCCGTCGCGAACCTCTCGAAAACCTACGCCTCGGGTCTCCAGGCGCTCAAGAACATCAACCTGGACATCCGCCGCGGAGAGATCTTCGCGCTGCTGGGTCCCAACGGGGCGGGGAAGACGACGCTGATCGGCGTCATCTGCGGGATCGTAAATCCTAGCGAGGGCGGCATCCGGGTGGACGGTCACGACATCGTCGCCGACTACCGCGCCGCCCGCTCCATGATCGGCCTCGTACCGCAGGAACTGACCACCGATGCCTTCGAATCGGTGTGGAACACCGTGTCCTTCAGCCGCGGGCTTTTCGGCAAGCCGGCCAACCCCGCGCACATCGAAAAGGTGCTGAAGGACCTGTCCCTGTGGGCGAGGAAGGACAGCAAGGTCATGACCCTTTCGGGCGGAATGAAGCGGCGGCTGCTCATCGCCAAGGCGCTGTCGCACGAGCCGCGGATCCTGTTTCTCGACGAGCCGACCGCGGGCGTCGACGTCGAACTGAGGCGCGACATGTGGAAGCTGGTGCGCTCGCTCCAGGCCGACGGCGTGACCATCATCCTGACCACCCACTACATCGACGAGGCCGAAGAGATGGCCGAACGGATCGGGGTGATCAACAAGGGCGAGATCATCCTGGTGGAAGACAAGGCCGAGCTGATGCGCAAGCTCGGCAGGAAACAGTTGACGCTGCAGCTCGAGAAAACTCTGGAGCGCGTCCCGCCCGGGCTCTCCGCCTACAAGCTGGCGCTGGCGGGCAATGGCAGCGAATTGATCTATACCTACGATGCGCACGCCGATCGGGCCGGCATCGCGGCGCTGCTGAAGGACCTGACCGAGGCGGACATCCGGTTCAAGGACCTGCATACCACGCAAAGCTCGCTCGAGGACATCTTCGTCACCTTGGTGAGCGACAGAAAATGAGCGCCATGAACGTTTACGCGATACGCGCGATCTACAAATTCGAGATGTCGCGCACCAGACGCACGCTGATGCAGAGCATCATCGCCCCGGTGATTTCGACGGCCTTGTACTTCGTCGTCTTCGGCGCGGCGATCGGCGGGCGAATACCCGAGGTAGAGGGCGTCAGCTACGGCGCCTTCATCGTGCCGGGCCTGGTCATGCTCTCGCTCCTGACGCAGAGCCTCTCCAATGCGTCCTTCGGCATCTACTTCCCGAAGTTCACCGGGACGATCTACGAGCTCCTGTCGGCGCCGGTGTCCTATCTCGAGATCGTGGTGAGCTATGTGGGAGCGGCCGCGACCAAGTCGGTCGTTCTCGGCCTCATCATCCTCGCGACGGCGGCGCTGCTGGTGCCGCTGCGGATTGAACATCCTTTCTGGATGGTACTCTTCCTCGTACTGACCTCGGTGACCTTCAGCCTCATCGGTTTCATCATCGGCATCTGGGCGGACGGTTTCGAAAAGCTCCAGGCGATACCACTCCTTATCATCACGCCCCTGACTTTTCTGGGCGGAAGCTTCTACTCGATCGACATGCTGCCGCCGTTCTGGCAGACGGTCTCCCTGTTCAACCCCGTCGTCTACCTCGTCAGCGGATTCCGCTGGAGCTTCTTCGGGCTCGCCGACGTGAGCGTGGGCCTGAGCCTCGCCGTGACCGGGCTGTTCCTGGCGATCTCGCTCGCGGTCGTGGCCTGGATCTTCAGAACCGGATATCGGCTGAAGAACTAGGTTGTAACCAGCCCGCCGCCGAGAAACAATCGCCCGACTTGGGGATCCGCGAGGATCGCGCGCGCCTCGCCCGTCATGCGCGTGCGCCCGAACTCGAGGACGACGCCAAAATCCGAAATCTCGAGCGCGCGCTTGGCGTTCTGCTCGACCATCAGGATCGACATCCCCTTCGAACGCAGATCCTGCAGTATCGCGAAGGTCTCCTGGACGAGCCGCGGCGAAAGTCCGATCGAGGGTTCATCGATCAGCATCAGCTTCGGGTCGAGCAGCAGGCTGCGCGCGATCTCGAGCAGTTTCTGCTGGCCGCCGGAGAGCGTCGACGCTTGCGCGGCAGCGCGCTGCCGCAGCATAGGAAACCGGTCCATGACCGATTCGATGCGCGCCGCGATGTCGATGCCGCCTCCCGCGACCGTCGCGCCAAGCTCGAGGTTGTGGCGCACGCTCAGCTCGGGGAATATGTTGCGCCCCTGCGGCACATAGGAAATGCCGAGCTCGAGCAGCTTGCGCGGGCCCAGGTTCGTCACCTCGCGCCCCTCGAATACGATGCGTCCCGCCTGCACCGGCAGGAGCCCGAACACGGTCTTGAACACGGTGGACTTGCCCGCGCCGTTGGGCCCGATGATGGTCGTGATCGCGCCGCGAGCGGCGTGCAGGCTGGTCCGGTTCAGAACGGTCAGCCCGCCGTAGCCGGCGATCACGTCCTCGAGCACGAGGACCGCGTCGGCTTTCCCCACATCACCGTTACCCTTAGCCGCCAAGGTAGGCCTCGATGACGTGAGGATTGCCGAGAATCTCATCCGGCGCGCCCTCGGCGATGATCCGTCCCTCGGCGAGCACCAGGATGCGGGTGCACAGGGACATCACGAATTCCATGTTGTGCTCGATGACGACGAAGGTCGCGTGGTCCGCGGCGTTGATCTCCCGCAAGCGCTCGCGCAGCCCCGCGAGCATGGTCGGGTTGACGCCCCCGGCCGGCTCGTCGAGGAGCACCAATCGCGGCCCGGCCATGAACGCCATCGCGACATCGAGCAGCTTCTGCTGGCCGTAGCTCAGTGCGCCGGCCTTCTCCGCGGCAAGCGCAGCGAGCCGGAAGAATTCGATCATCCGGTCGGCCGCGGCGCCGAGGCCCGCGTCGCGCCGCCCGACCAGGCGCGACCACATCGACCCCTGGTGCTCCTGCCCGGCGAGGATCAGGTTCTCGCGCACCGTGAGCTGGGGAAACACCTGAAGCAGCTGGAAGGTACGGCCGATGCCGAGCCGGTTCAGGTCGCAAGGCCGCATGCGGGTGATCGCTCGCCCGTCGATGCGCACTTCGCCGGCCGACGGCGTGAGCTGTCCGAGGATGCAGTTGAAAAGCGTCGACTTGCCCGAGCCGTTCGGCCCGATGAGGCCGAGGATCTCGCCTTCGTGCACGTCGAAGGAAACGCCGTTCACGGCGCTGATGCCGCCGAACGCCTTCGCCAGGTCGCGGACCTCCAGGACGGCGCTCATCGGGAGGGCTTGCGCAAGCGTGCCGTGGAGTCGCGCCAGCGCTCCGCCAGCCCGAGCAGCCCGGACGGGCAGAACGCCATCAGGACCATGACGAATATCGCGTACAGGATCAGGTAGAGCCCCTCGCTGAAGCGCAGCCACTCGGGCAGCAGGACCGAGACCGCTGCGCCGAGAAACGGGCCGAGGAAATATCCCGAGCCGCCGACTATCACCATCAGCAGCAGGCTCAGGGACAGGTTGAGGGCGAACGCGGTCGGCTCGATGAACTGGACCAGCGGCGCGTAGAGCACCCCGGCGATCCCGCCGAGCGCGGACCCGATGGCGAACGCCATCAGCGTGTAGCGCCGCGTGTCGACCCCGAGCGAGCCGGCGCGGATCGCGTTCTCGCGCAGCGCCGTGAAGGCGCGCCCCCACGGCGAGCGGACCAGCCACCAGGTCGCCGCGGAAACGAGCGCGAGGATGCCGAGGCAGAAGAAATAGAAATCCACCGGGGCTTTGGTCGACCAGCCGAGCAGCGTCGGCCGCGGGATGCCGGAGATGCCGTAGACGCCCTTGGTGAGCCACTCCTCGTTGCGCAGGATGAGGAACACGAGCGTAGAAAAGGACAGCGTGACGAAGGCGAGGTAGTGGTGCTGCACACGCAACGCCGGGTAACCGAGCAGCCAGCCGATCGCCAGGCAAAGCGACGTCGCAAGCACGAAAGCGGACCACAGCGGCCAGCCCTGCGTGGTGAGCAGCGCGGCGGTATAGGCGCCGATGCCGACGAACGCGGCCTGCGCGAGCGAGATCTGCCCCGCGTAGCCGAGCGTGAGGTTGAGGCCGATCGCGGCGATCGTCATGACCACCCACAGGCTGAGCAGATAGATCCCGTACGGCTTGAGGCCGAACGGCGCGACGAGCAGCACCGCCACGGCAGCCGCGGCGGCGATCGCGCGTGCGTTGCGCGGGAAACTCATACGGTGCGCTCCTCGGCGCGGCCGAGCAAGCCCTGCGGCCGGAAGAGGATGACCGCGATCAGCAGGAACAGCGGGATGGCGGCGCGATACTGCGACGACCAATACACGGCCACGAAATTGTCGATGACGCCGATCAGCAGGCCGCCGACGATCGCGCCACGCACCTGGTTGAAGCCGCCGACGATCGCGGCGACAAAGGCGACCAGGCCGAGGGTCTCGCCGTTGGTGAACTTGGCGAGATAGATCGGGCTGATGAGAAACGAGGCGAGCGCCACCAGCGCGGCATTGATGAGAAAGGTATAGAGGACCATGCGCTCGACCGGAATGCCAAGGATGCGGGCGAGCAGGGGATTCTGCGCGGTGGCCTGCATCCGCCGGCCGGTGCGCGTGGCGCCGAGGAAATACTGCAGCAGCGCGACCGCGAAGGCCGCCACCGCGATGATGACCACGCTCTGCGCCGAGATGACGGCTCCGCCGATCGAGAAGTTGGTGGTTGGCCAGACTCCGGGGAACGCCTGCGCCTCGGCGGCGTAGAACTCCTTGACGCCTTCCTTGAAGAAGATGGCGAGCGCCAGGGTCGAGATCACGAGCGGCAGGACACCGTGCCGCAGCATCGGGTCGACCACTAGGCGCTTGAAGAGCAGGCCAAGCACCAGCAGGGCGACGAGGAAACCCACGAGCAGCGCCATCGGGAACGAAAGCCCGCCGAACTTCATCGCCGCCAGGACGAAGAAGGCGGGCAGCATGACGAACTCGCCCTGCGCGAAATTGATGGTCTGCGAGGTCTGCCACAGCAGCACGAAGCCGATCGCGACCAGTGCGTAAATGCCGCCGGTGGCGAGGCCGGCGATCAGGAGCTGAAGGGCGTCGGACACGCGGCGCGCGAGGGCAGGCCAGCGCGGCGCCGGCCCCTTGCGGACGAAATCCGGGGCTACTTGCCCAGCTTGGGCAGGATCTGCACGACCTTCTGCTTCCCGTCGACCACCTCGACGAGGAAGCTGATGCGGTCGATGTCGCCTTTCGCGTCCCAGGTCGCTTCCATCAGGATGCCCGGCTCCTGCTCCGGCTTGATGGTCAGGCCGTGCAGGGTCCTGGCGAGCAGCTTGCGGTCGAACTTGCCCATCTTTTCGGTCACGTGCTTCACTGCGTAGACCGCGGTGTAGCCCTTGATGCCGTTGTGGTCGGGCAGGTAGTTGAAGCGCTTCTGGAACTTGTCGCGGAATGCGAGCACCGCGGGAATCGGCGCGTCGGCGGTCAGGGCCACGTGCCCTTTCGCGCCATTGGCCGCCTCGCCCGCGAGGTCGATGACCTTCTGGCCGATGAGCGTGGTCTCGCCGATCAGCGGCACCTTGACGCCCTGCTTGCGCGCCTCGCGCAGGATTCGGGCGCACTCCTCTTCGTTGCTGTAGAGGAAAATCGCGTCGGCATTCGCGGCCTTGAGCTTGACGACGTCGGCGGCGAAGTCCACCTGGCCCGACTCGGTCGACACGTCGGCGACGACCTTGATGTTGCGCGCGGCCATCTCCTTGAAGAAAGCGTCGCGCCCGCCCTTGCCGAAGTCGTTGTTCACCCAGAGGAAGGCCACCGATCTTGCCTTGATGCCGTCGCGGATGAAGTTGGCCATCTTCGGCATGCTCACCTGCTGCCCGAAGGAAGTACGGAAGATGTACTCGTTGCCCATCTGGGTGATGTCGGCGGCTTCGGCGCCGGTGAACTGCGGCACCGCGGCCTGCTGGGCGAGGATCATGTTGACCTTCACCGAGCCGGAAAACACCGGGCCGAGGATCACGTAGGGATCGCTGTCGATCGCCTTCTGCACCTGGGCGCGCGAGATGCCCGGATTGCTCTGCGTGTCGGCCACCGGCGAGCTGATCTTGCGCCCGAGGATTCCGCCCTTCGCGTTGACCTCATCGATCGCCATGAGTGCACCGTCGCGAAAGTTGGTGCCCGACACCGCGCCTGCCCCGGATAGCTCGATCACGATCGGCATGTTGACCGTCTGCTGCGCCTGCGCCGACGCGGCGCAGAGCGCAAGCACAACTGCTGAGATCCAATTTCGTTTCACGTCGCCCTCCTCTTTAGAGTCCTTCGAATTGCAGGATGTTGAGACCCGCGTTCGGGTCGGTCAGAAACATGAGTCCATTGCGGTCGACGTAGCAGTCGGCCGACTGGATCACCTGCGGCCGGTTCGGCCGCGGATCCATCATCTTCGCCGGATTGGGCGGCACGTTCTTCGCCACCTCCTCCGGCCGGAACGGGTCCTTGATGTCGTAAACGCGCACGCCTGCGTTGTAGAAGGTGGCGAAGATCAGCTCCGAGCTCTGGAACGCGCCCGGCCGGTTCTCGTGCAGGTTGTGCGGCCCGAAGAAGCCGCCCTTCGCGCAATAGTCGACCTCGGCCGGCTGCGGAAAGGTGGCGATGCCCACCGGATTGGACGGGTCGTGCACGTCGTACATCCAGATGCGGCGCCTCCCATGCTCGCAGTTGGAGAACGTGGGCTCGTCCGCGACCACCAGCAGGTTGCGATCGGGCAGCGGCAAAGGAGAATGCGTGCCGCCGCTGAGCGGCGGATTGGTCATGCGGTGGATGATCAGCTTCGGCTTGGCGGGGTCGCTCACGTCGATGACGGTGAGTCCGCCGTCGCGCCAGGCGGCGTAGGCGTAGTTGCCGTTCACCAGCGCATGATGAAGGGCAACGCGGCGCCCCTGCGGCCAAGTCGGTATTTCACCGCCGCCGCGCCACATGCCGGGAATCCAGCAGCGGCCCACGATCTGCGGCTTGCGCGGTTCCGACATGTCAATGACGGCGAGGATGTGGTCGATGAAATCGGCAAAGTGGATCGAGGCGTAGGCATAGCGCCCGCCCACGTACCAGATCCGGTGCGGCCCCATCCCGTCGACGGGCATAAAACCGATCTCGCGCGGCTTGTCGGGTTTCGAAATGTCGTACACGCGGATGCCGGCGGTGAACAGATTCCCCTTCAGCCGGTCCGCCGGCGAGCCGCTGAAGTAGTCCTTCTCGCTCTGGAACTGCTGCATCGTCCAGACACTGGGCGCGTTCACCGCCAGAAGAAGGTCCTCGTGGGTCTGCAGGTGGAAGGCGCGCGTCCCCTGCGGGCAGGCGATGAAATCGGTGACCTTCGGGTTCTTCGGGTCGCGCACGTCGAGGGTGGTGATGCCGTTGCTGAACCCGTGGCCGACATAGGCGTAGCCGCGGTGCACCATGATCTGGACGCCGTCGCCGCGGCCGCCCATGTCCGAATGGCTAACGAACTTGATACTGCGGGATGCAACCGGATTCATAGAGGTCAGCTCCATGTGCGCACTCTACCCGGCGGCGCGCTACTGCTCAAATGCATTTCCGGATGAAGATGCGCGGATCAGCTTGACAAGGGGCCGTTTTGTATTTAACCTTTAAGTTAAATACAGAGATGGCGCAATCAGAAGCATGTCACCCGACCGCCTCAGCAGCACTTTCGCCGCCCTCGCCGATCCCACGCGGCGCGCGATCCTGGCGCGCCTCGCCTCGGGGGAAACCTCGGTCATGGAACTGGCGGAGCCCTTCGAGATGAGCCTTCCCGCGGTCTCCAAGCACCTCAAGGTCCTTGAGCGCGCGGGGCTCATCGCGCGCGGCCGCGATGCGCAGTGGCGCCCCTGCCGGCTCCAGGCAACTCCGCTCAAAGGCGTCGCCGACTGGGTCGAGTATTACCGGCGCCACTGGGAGGAGAGCTTCGACAGGCTGGACAGCTACCTCAGGGATCTGCAACGCAAGAGCAAGTCGCGGGAAATTCAACGCAAGGAGAAAAGAGATGGCAGCAAAAAGTAACGCCGCGACAAGTAACGCAGCGACGAAGGACGGGCCGCTCGTCGTGGAGCGCACTCTCGACGCCCCGGTCGCCCTGGTCTGGAAGGCTCTCACCGACAAGGAGGACATCAAGCAATGGTCCTTCGACCTCCGCGAATTCGCGCCGGTTGTCGGCTTTGAATTCCAGTTCGACGTCGAACACGAAGGCTTCAGGTATGCCCACCGCTGCAGGATAACCGAGGCGATTCCCAACAAGAGACTCGCCTACACTTGGCGTTACGAAGGGTACGCGGGCGACTCCCTCGTGACCTTCGAGTTGTTCGCCCAGGGGAACAAGACCAGGGTCAAGCTGACGCACGAAGGCCTGGAAACATTCCCCAAGCTTCCCGCGTTCGCCAAGGCAAATTTCGCGGCGGGCTGGACCGAGATCGTCGGCACTTCGCTCAAGAATTTCGTCGAAGGCAGGCACGCGGGCGAGATGATCCTCACGCGCGTCTTCGACGCGCCGCGCGAGCTCATGTGGAAGCTGTGGACGGAACGGGAGCACATCGGCAAGTGGTGGGGACCGAAAGGCTTCACGCTGCCCGGCTGCGAGATGGACTTCCGCACCGGGGGCGCGTACCGCTTCGTGATGCGCGGACCCGACGGCAAGGACAATCCGTTCCACGGCGTCTACCGCGAGGTCGTCCGGAACGAGCGCATCGTCTTCACCGCGATCCTGGACAACCTGCCCGGCCACGAACTGCTGACGACCGTGACGTTTGCCGACGAAGGCGGCAAGACGAAGCTGACCGTGCGGCAGACCACGCCGCCTGGCGAGGCCGGCCGCGGCCAGAACCAGGGCTGGAGCGAGACCCTCGAGCGCCTCGCCGACCTGATCACCGAGGAGACGAAACATGGCCGCAGAAAGTAAGAACGCTGCGCTGGTCGGCGACCGCGAGATCCGCGGGACTCGCGTCTTCGACGCGCCGCGCGAGCTGGTGTGGAAGGTGTGGACCGAGCCGGAGCACATCGCCAGGTGGTGGGGCCCGAAGGGCTTCACCACCACCACCCACAAGATGGAAGTGAAGCCCGGCGGCGTGTGGCGCTTCGTCATGCACGGGCCCGATGGGCGCGACTACCAGAACAAGATCACCTTCATCGAAGTCGTGAAACCCGAGCGACTGGTGTACAAGCACGGCGGAACCGGGGACAAGGAAGACCGGGACCTCGAGCCGGTGAATTTCGGGGTGACAGTGACGTTCGAGGACGAGGGCGGCAAGACACGTCTCGACATGCGGTCGGTGTTCCCGTCGGCCAACGCGCGCGACTACGTGGTCAAGAACTACGGGGCCGTCGAGGGCATGCACCAGACGCTAGCGCGCCTCGAGGAGTACCTGGCGGAAAGGGCTTTGTCGTGACCACGGACCGCCGCTCGTTTCTGAAACTCGCGGCCGCGGGTGTGCTGGTCGCGCCCGGCGCCGCGTTTGCGCAGTCGAAGCCGGAGAAGCCGACAGGGAAGGCCCGCCCCGCCGTTGGCGGCTTCTCCAAACCGCGTCTCGCTCGAATGCGCGAAGCCATGGCCCGCCATGTCGAGAGCGGCCGGATGCCCGGACTCGTGACGCTCGTCAGCCGGCGCGGCGAGACGCACGTCGATGCGATCGGCGTGAAGGCCTTCGGCGGCAGGGACCCGATGCAGCGCGACACGATTTTCCGCATCGCCTCGATCACCAAGCCGATCACGGCCGCGGCCGCGATGATCCTGGTCGAGGAAGCAAAGCTGCGCTTGGACGATCCGGTCGACCCGCTGCTGCCCGAGCTCGCGAACCGCAAGGTGCTCAGGCGCATCGATAGTGCGCTCGAGGACACCGTGCCGGCCAAGCGCGCAATCACGCTGCGCGACCTGCTCACTTTTCGCCTAGGCATCGGCGCGGTCATGGTTTATCCCGAGAAGCACCCGATCCAGAAGGCGATGTCCGAGGCGGGCGTCGCGCCCTCGGCGAATCTGCCCGCGCACGCAGCCGACGAATTGATGAAGCGCTACGGCAGCCTGCCGCTCCTGCACCAGCCGGGCGAGAAGTGGATGTACAACAGCGGCTCCGACATCCTGGGCATCCTGATTTCGCGCGCGACGGGCAAGACGCTCGAGACGTTCCTGCGCGAGCGTATCTTCGCGCCGCTCGGCATGAAGGACACCGCATTCAGCGTCCCCGAAGCGAAACTCGATCGCCTCGCGGCCGCTTATCAGACCGATTTCGCGACCGGCAGGACCGTGCTCTTCGACGAGGCCCGCGGCGGCCGCTTTGCGCGGCCGCCCGTCTTCGAGTCGGGCGCGGGCGGCCTCGTCTCGACGGTCGATGACTTCCTCGCATTCGGAAGGATGATGCTGAACAAGGGCATTCACGGACGCGAGCGCATCCTTTCGCGGCCTTCGGTCGAGCTGATGACGGCCGACCACATGACCGCGGAGCAAAAAGCGGCGTCCGATTTCTTTCCCGGTTTCTGGGACAACCGCGGCTGGGGCTTCAGCATGGCGATCGTCACCCGGCGGGACGACCTGGCGCGGTCGGTCGGAACCTTCGGCTGGGACGGCGGCTACGGAACGTCGTGGTACGCCGACCCCAGGGAGGGCATGACCGGCATCCTCATGACCCAGCGCGTCTGGGATTCACCGGTCGCTCCCGCGGTCAATCGCGATTTCTGGACATCCGCCTACCAGGCGATCGACGACTAACAAAAATTCGTTCAACCTGTCGATTTCGCAAAGCCTCGTTCGTCGTCCAGTTGAGAGCGAGGCTTACCATCCGGCCGGAACCGTCCGGAAGCCCGGCTCCCAAACATTGGAGAACAGCATGCGATTCATGATGATAGTCAAGGCCACGAAGGACTCGGAAGCCGGCGTGATGCCCTCCGAGAAGCTCATGTCGGAGATGCAGAAGTACCACGAGGAGCTGCAGAAAGCCGGAGTGCTGCTCGATGCCTCCGGGCTCAAGGCGAGCTCGAAGGGCTGGCGCGTCAGGTACTCGGGAGCGAAGCGCACCGTGATCGACGGGCCCTTCACCGAGGCGAAGGAACTGATCGCCGGCTACACCGTCATCCAGGTGAAGTCGCGGGAAGAGGCGATGGAATGGGCGAGGCGCTATCCGAATCCCGCCGGCGAGGGCAAGGAGGCGGAGATCGAGGTCCGGCAGTTCTTCGAGCTCGAGGATTTCGGTCCGAGCGAGACGGTCGAGCGCTTTCGCGAGATGGAAATCGGGAATAAGAAGTAATCGCGAACTGCGAAGGAAAGGAGAGATACTTTGACCGCCATGTTCGACAGCAGCCGCAAGCGCTGGCTCGCGCTGATCGTTCTCTGCCTCGGCGATCTGATGATCGTCCTCGACACGACGATCGTGAACGTCGCCCTGCCGTCGATCCGCGAAGACCTCGCCTTCACCGAGACTTCGCTCGTCTGGGTGGTGAACGCGTACATGCTCACCTATGGCGGGTTTCTGCTGCTCGGCGGGCGCCTCGGCGACCTCTACGGGCAACGCCGGCTTTTCCTGCTCGGCACCACGCTGTTCACCCTGGCGTCGCTGGCGTGCGGGCTGGCGGGCTCGCAGGGCCTGCTCGTGGTGGCGAGAGCGGTCCAGGGGCTGGGAGGCGCCGTCGTCTCGGCGATCGCGCTCTCCCTCATCATGAATCTCTTCACCGAGCCCGTCGAACGCGCGAAGGCGATGGGCATCTACGGCTTCGTCATGGCAGGGGGCGGATCGGTCGGCGCGCTGCTCGGCGGCCTATTGACGGACGCGTTCAGCTGGCACTGGGTCTTCCTCGTCAACATCCGGATCGGCGTCGCCGTGTATGCGCTCACCGTGATTCTGTTCCGGGAAAGCCGCGCGCCGGCCGGAGGCGCGCGCCTCGACGTCGGCGGCGCGGTGACGGTTACGGCATCTCTGCTGCTCGCGGTCTACGCGGTCGTGAACGGCAACCAAGCCGGCTGGACTTCCGCGCAGACGCTGACGCTTCTCGGCGCCGCAGCGGGGCTGCTCGCCCTGTTCCTCGCGCTTGAAACATGGGTCAGCGACCCGCTGATGCCGCTGCGCCTGTTTCGGCTGCGAAGCCTCGCGACGGCGAACGTCGTCGGCATTCTCTGGTCTGCGGCGATGTTTGCGTGGTTCTTCGTCTCGGCGCTCTACCTCCAGCTCGTGCTCGGCTACAGCGCGATGCAGGTGGGCCTCGCCTTCCTTCCGGCCAACCTCATCATGGCGGCGTTTTCGCTCGGAATCTCGGCGAGGATGGTCATGCGCTTCGGCATCCGCATGCCGCTCGCCGCCGGCCTTGCACTCACGGCCGCGGGACTCGCGCTCTTCGCGTTGTCGCCGGTCGACGGCAGCTTCGCCCTCCATGTGCTCCCCGGCATGACGCTGCTCGGTATCGGCTGCGGCATGGCCATGAACCCCGTGCTGCTCGCCGCCATGAGCGACGTGCCCCAAAGCGAATCCGGCCTCGCCTCGGGAGTCGTCAATACCGCGTTCATGATGGGCGGGGCGCTCGGCCTCGCGGTCCTCGCCAGCCTCGCCGCCGCGCGCACGGACAGGCTGCTCGCGCTTGGAGCGGATTCGCTTGCCGCGCTCAACGGCGGGTACCATATCGCCTTCGCCATCGGCGCCGGCTTCGCAGCCGCGGCCGCTCTGCTCAGCGCCGTGCTGCTTCGCTCCGCGCCGCAGCCCGCGGCGGACTCGCCGGCGCTCGCTCCGGAAGCGGGAACAGGGTCAGGAAGTTAGACTGCAATTTCTACGACGCCACCTCGTGATATAAATACCCTTCACCTCGAACTCAAGGAGATTTTTCATGGCCTACGTCGATGGGTTCATTGTTCCCGTCCCCCGCAAGAAAATCGAAGCCTACCGCCGTATGGCGCGCAAAGGCGGCAAGATCTGGCGCGAGCATGGCGCCGTCGAGTTCCGGGAATGCATCGCCGACGA
>Ga0193745_1000012_pt1 | contig 65804 bp, 39 predicted proteins | sample L1a2metaG_FD_145899 | JGI IMG/M metagenome (GOLD analysis project Ga0193745, IMG submission 145899) | Soil microbial communities from a riparian zone of the East river system, Colorado, United States - L1a2 | ecosystem: Environmental > Terrestrial > Soil > Riparian zone | place: USA: East River... | reverse complement strand
ATAAAATAAAAAAAATAAAAACAAAATCCCCCCCCCCCCCCAATAAAATTAATTAGCGTAAATAGGGTAGTTATTTTGAAAAAAAAGAGAGGAGAAATTAATAAAGGTTTTGCGAAGCACTCAAACGCTACCATAACACTTTACCACTCTTTAATTAAAACTAGGCAGTTTTCAAGTAAATCTAATAAAAATTTAGGTCTTAATTTGAGTGATTTTGATTTAAATGAATGGTTAAGATACTTTGTAGATGGAGAAAATTGCTTTCAAAATATAAGTTATAAAAAATAGGCCGTTTACATTTAGATTTGTGTTTAAAATTAAATTACATAGGGATGATAGACCTTTGCTTGAATATTTATCAACTAGATTTAATATAGGTCAAGTTTACCCTAAAGAAATTGATAGTGATAATGTATCAAGTATATGGGAAGTTTCTAAAAAATCTGCTGCTTTGCAGCTGAAATTAATCGAAATATTTGAGAAATATACACTCAATACTACTAAATATTTAGATTTTCTAATATGAAGATAAGCTTTCTTTATCTATCCAGAAATGAGTGCTAAATCAGCTGCTTTGCAGTGTAGATAAAAAAACAATCAAAGATAATATCTTAGCTCTTTATAAGCAAATGAATGATAAAAGAGTATCTTTTGTTATTCCTCCTGATCATAAAATCAATATTACTTCTTATTGGTTATTAGGTTTTTATTGAAGGAGAAGCATGGTTCCATGTTAGAAAAAATACTTTTTATTAACATCACCAAAATATAATATAAAATTTACCCCACCACTTTAATTTTAGCAGTGAGGTGGAGTAGCTGGAGGCAGTTATTATTGAGGAAATAATTTTAGCCTCTTATGTTTTAATTTCTAATTTTGTAAAAACTGCAATTAGAATTACAATAAATTTGTGCCATAATTGCAGTATTATATATAAAAGAAGAAGATGTGATTTTTTTTATTTATATAAAAAAAATAAGATATTAATTCATTTTCTCTTCCTAAAATAGTCTTTAGGTTTTTATAATAAAGCTACATTTGCCCATTCGAGAAGGAAGTAAAAAAAAACATTTAAAAAAATTAAACAAAAAAAATATATTAATGATGAAAAACATTTTATTACAAATATTACAAACCTTAAAAAATATATTTAAGGTATTATGCAATGGTTCATTTATAATAAATATAATAAGTTTTACTGTAATATTTATTATTATTTTTAGTTTTTATTTGAATATGGATATAAGTTTTGATATTGGTTTATTAAGCTTAATTATTTCATTTTTATTATCTTTTGTTTTTACTAGTTTTGTTTTAAATAAATTTGAATATTCTAAAAATATTTATATTGGCTTTATTCAAAAATTTTTAATTTATATTATTATTTCTATTACGGGAGCTATTTTATTACTTTATATATTAAAATTATTTAATTTAATTCCAAATATATATTGTAGTGGCGGTGATTCTGGTCTACCCAATGTTATTGATTCCTCAGGGTCCATCGGAGAAACTAGTGGTAGTGTTGGAGATAATGGGGTGAAAGATATAGTTAAAGTAACCTCAGATAGTAATAATCCCGATAATGAAGAGTTTTATAATTTTAAACTTAGTAAAAGATTAGTGGATAACAGTTTACAAAATGTGGCTGATGCTTCTACAATGCTTGTAGATAAAATTGTTCCTAATTTAGGAGTTGGAGCTGCTGCAGGTAGTGCCGCATCTGCAGCCGTAAAATATACTACTGGTATGGCTCCCGTACAAAGATTGGCTACTATAGGAGCTACTGCTGTTGTAACAGCTGCCGGAACTATAGTTGGTTTAGATGCAGCGAGTGCAATATCTAAAAATATTGGGTTAGAAAAAGCTATTAAAAATTCTCCATATGCTCATCCGCAAATTGATAGAGTACCTAGTCCTGATATTGATATTATTTTAAGTCCTTTAGACAAAACTAGTCCATTACAAGATCTATTGATATATTCAATAGCCTTAGATATTTTTATTTTAATATTATTAATTAGTATATTATTATTAATATTTAATAGATATATTGTTAAATACAATTTAACTTTTATTAACTATATAATTCAACAAAGCGGGGTAAATAAATATATTCCTGTTAAATTTATTAATTGGTTAAATAAAAAAATAAATGCCGGTATTGACTATAATAGTAGATTATTATTATTTATATTTATTTTAAATAGTATTTTTATATTCTTATTTGTTTTACTTAAAATATTTATAAGTAGTGAATTATTGATTAATATTGATAGTTATATAAATGTACATAATTTTATTCACTCTAAGGAAAGTTCTAATTAACCTTAGAGTCTCCATCTTGTTTATTCACAGCTAAGAGACCCTTTTTTTTGTCAGTAAGAGGTAGTCAATTTAGACCTGCTGGCTGCTCCGCAGCAACAAAAGCAAATAATTTCGTTAGCCGTTTGCTTATTTATTAGTCCTTTGTTTTGCGAAGCAAGAAGCAAGCAAGGAGACAGCTGTAATTTTAGCTATTAAACTATTTTTATTTATATTAATTAATTACTCCCCCGTCCATTCTTAAGGGAGTTGAATTGCTTTCGAAATTTTGGTATTTCTAAGTAATAGTCGCTTTTTTTCTGAATTTTTACTGTTGCAATATTATTGCTTGCTATAGCTGCAGCATTCTTGCTTATAAATTAGCGATATTCGCAGCGGTTTTGCTGCGAATTCTGCAGTCCTAGCTAAGCTAGGACTAATATTAGTTAGGAAAAAAATGAAACTTGCTGTAATTTGCTTGCTTATTTCTAAGCAAGTTTATTTCGTTAGAAGCAGCAACTATAAAAATTAATAGAATAGCGACAAAAGGATGTGTTTAATATATAGATACAAACGGTTCTTAAAAGATATTAAATAATTATTTTTAATAACAGAGTAATCTAATTTATACCTAATTTATAATTATTGGCTTACCAATACTTCTTAGATATAGTTTAATTTGTAGATAAATTAAATACTAATAATTAAAAATATTAGTATTAAGCGGCTTACTTCTAAATAATTACAAATACAAAATATTTAAATTCTTATAATATTATTAGTATTAAAAATCATTGTAGTTATAATAATATAATAATAGCTATTATATGCTACTTGCTTTGCTAGTAATTAAAAAATAAAAATTAATATCTTATAATTAAGAAAAACAATATTATTAATTAATATAATTAACTATGGAATCTAATTACATTGCAGCTGCGAAGCAGCAGCTAGAAAATATAATAAATTTATTATTTAATTTTGCAGATATTTTAAGTATTATTTTACCTGTTTTATTGAGTGTTGCTTTTATGACTATTATAGAAAGAAAGCAATTAGCAGCACATCAAAGAAGAGTAGGTCCTAATACAGTAGGATACTATGGTATATTTCAACCTTTTGCTGATGCTTTAAAATTAATTTTGAAAGAAACAGTTATACCTTCTCAATCTAATAAAATTGTTTTTTATTTAGCACCTGTAAGTACATTAGTGTTTAGTTTATTAGGATGGGCAGTTATACCTTTTGGACAAGGTATTGTACTTTCTGATTTAAATTTAGGTATTTTATATACTTTAGCTTTATCTTCTTTAGGTGTATATGGAGTTTTATTAGCTGGTTGGTCTGCTAATTCTAAATATGCTTTTTTAGGATCTTTAAGATCAACAGCAGCTATGATATCTTATGAATTGATATTAAGTTCTGCTATATTAATAATAATACTATTAACTGGTACATTAAATTATATTACGATTATTGAAATTCAACAATCTGTGTGGTTCATTATTCCTTTACTACCTGTTTTTATTTTCTATTTTATTTCAATTTTAGCAGAAACATCTAGAACTCCTTTTGATTTACAAGAGGCTGAATCTGAATTAGTAGCTGGTTTTTTTACAGAACACTCTTCTGTGCCTTTTGTATTTTTCTTTTTAGGAGAATATTCTTCAATAGTACTGTTTAGTAGTATAACTGCAATTCTATTTTTAGGTGGTTATAATTTACCAGAAATTTTTATAAATGAATCAATTATAAATTTACAGGCTATTATATTAGGTATTAAAACTTGCATCTTTACTTTCTTATTTGTTTGGTTTAGAGCAACTTTACCTAGATTAAGATATGATCAATTGATACAATTATGTTGGTTAAATTTATTACCAGTTGCTGTTGCTTTTATTATATTAATACCAAGTATTTTAATAAGTTTTGATATTACACCTTACTAGTTGCTGTATTTACAACTATTACAAAATAACTAGCTTGCTTACTTCTAAGCGCAAAGCCGCATTATTTTTAAATAAAGAATCTTAAACTTGCTTGTAACTTTGCATCAAACAAATAAAAAATTAATAAATTAATATCAAACGGTAGTCATTTAGAAAGATTAATTTTTAATTTTTAGCTGTGGAGTTTATAATCAAGCGGCATGCTTTTTAGTATCTCCAGCTTAGAAATAAGCAAGTACTAGTAGCTGTATATATTTATTCTATCTTATCAATTTTTATACCTTATTATTTAGATAATTTAACAGTAATATATGCTATTCTTTTTTATTAGTTACTGGCTACCTTGCTCGCTTCGCGATCCGCAGCAAAAGCAAGTAAGGAGGGATTATAGTGATAGGTATACAATTTAAATTAAAAATATAATATTTTATATTATTCTAACCTATAATAAAATTAATCTTTTTATAGTGGTGCAAAAAAAAAACAAAAAAAATAAAAAATATTATGACAACTATTATAAATTTATTAACTTTTGGTATATTATTTTCTAGTATTATTTCTATAACTGCTAATAATCCTATAATTTCTATTATTTTTTTAATAACTGCTTTTGTTAATGCTGCAGGTTATTTAATTTTATTAGGTATTAATTTTATAGGTATTTCTTATATTGTAATATATGTAGGTGCTATAGCTGTATTATTTTTATTCATTATATTAATGATTAATATTAAATTAACAGATATTTTAGATACTGGATATAATTTTACTAAAAATTTACCTGTAGGTCTTAATATTGCTTCTTTGTTATTATTTATATTATTTTCTGTAGCGCAACAACTAAACTTATTTTATAATTCCAATGATATATCAATAAATATAGAAGAAATAGGAAATAATTTAAATATAATTAATTATTTATCTGATTCTAATTTATTAGAATTCACTCAAATCGAAGTTTTAGGGCATTATTTATATACTTATGCTTCAATATATTTAATAATTTTAAGTTTAATTTTATTATTAGCTATGTTAGCTATTATAGTTATATCTAAAAAAAATATAAAAAATATTTAACTTTATTTTAATTTAAACTTTTGTATAAAAAGTAGAATTAACACCCCCACCCCCTATTAAATTTTTTAATTCTCTCTTTTTTAATCCTTGCTAGAAAAGCAAGCTAAAGCTAGATATATTTTTTTTAATAGTTGTAATTTACAGGTCTCTTTCTTGTTACAAAGTAACTAGTAAGTAAATAAATTACTAATTAAAGAAGAATATAAAAATTTTGAATGGTTTCTATTTAGCTAGTATTTATTCAATTTATTTTATTACTTATAGCAGTAATTTTTAGCTTTCCTGCTATTTGCTTTGCTAGTTTATTTCTATGCAATTACTTTGTAACAAGCAGATATTTTGTAACAGCAGCAAAAGCAAATAACTTCTAACAAGAATAATTAATTCTTTATTAGTGGCTAGTTATTTTGTAACTAGCAAAAGAGTGTTCTTCTTCAACGAAATAGTTAGCTTTTTTGCTTTTTTGTTATAAATTATTGCTGGCTTCTTGCTTCGCAAAACAAAGGACAGCATTAGCTAATAATTATCAAAAATGAATAGCTACATTCGCAACTAGCTGGTTTTTTTATAGTTTTAAGGTTTTTTAGTTTAATGGTAGAACAGTACTCTTTCTAAGTACAAATATTAGTTCGAATCTAATAAAAATCAAAAATACTAGCTTATTTCTATGCAGCAGCTAGATCAAAAACAAAGCTTATTACAAAAATAAAAGAAGATATATAAAAATTGCAAAAAAAGCAAATACAATACAAAATTTTTGTTATTTTATTAAAAAAATAAAAGAGTTGCTGCTCAAAATAGGTAGCTTTGTAACAAGCTGCTTGCTGGCTGCTCCGCAGCAACTACAAAATTTTTAAATTTTAAAGAAGAATTTAATTTTGGTTCTGATTGAACGTTTTTCAGTAGTTTTAAGACATGCAAATCATTATTCTAGAAAAAAAAATAATAAATATGGAATAAGGTGTAAAGATGAGTAATGATAAATAAGATACCTTATAGCCCTCTTAAATAGAGGATAACTATATAATAAATATATTTGAAAATTTAGCTTAATTTAAAGAAAGGAATTTTTCTGCTATAAGAGTCGATTTATTTTGTTTAATGGTAGTTGGTGGGGTAAAGGCCTACCAAGCCTACGATCAATAGCCAAGTTTGAGAGAACAGATGGCCATATTGGGAATGAAAAGCCCCAAATTGCTATGCAATCTGCAGTCAAGAATATTAGTCAATGCTCGGAAGAGTGAACTAGCTAACTGAAATCACAAAATCACAAATAGTGCTTATTGTGATAACGTAAGGGAAAAAATTGATATTACCTTACTATGAGTGTTGTCTAAATAACTGGTGCCAGAAGACTCGGTAACACCAGAAACGCGAACGTTAGTCGTCTTAAACAGGCGTAAAGGGTAAGTAGGCTGCTTTAAATATCTAAATTAATCTAAGCTAATTAATAATTTTCTATTAGTTGCTTCCTAAGCAAAAAAAATTTCAAATTAAATATATAAATTATAAATAACACACTTAAAATTGAAATTACTTGTTTTGCTAATAGAAGCTAGTTACTTATAACAGCTAATATTATAATTATTCTTTTCTATTAAATTAGAATCACTTAAAGCTAGAATCATAATTGAGATAAACCAAATAATACTTAAGTGTAAGGGCGATATCTGAAAATACTAAGTAGAATACTAACGGTGAAAACTTTTTATCTAGGAGTGATTGACGCTGAGGTACGAAAGTGAGAACAGGGAATAGGATGTGCGACTTGAAAGCTTAAATAATATATAGTATTCTAAGAATACATTATCTTTCGTCTGATAATAGCCAACCTAAACATGCATAACTAGTAATGGTTTTGTGTGAAGCTTTAGGGTAAAGTTAATTAAGGTTATCCACCTGTGTTATATTAATATATAACATTTAATGAAGGCTGATTTCTATGGTTAGGGAAACCGAACTTATGTAAATAAAGCTTATTAATAAGACCAATAATCGTCCTAGTTATTGGTAGACGAACATATTTATTAATATAGCAAAGTAAGAACCTAAGGAAATCTAACGTATATATTTAGGAACAAGGTAATGCCTATAACTTGCTTTTATTTAGCTAGAAATACAAAAACTACTAAAATATAAAAGCTAGCTTTTTTGTAAAAAGAAGTATATGGTTAGAGGTAAAAGGATTTAGAAATAAGCTAATGTCTTTCTGTAATGGAAAGAATAATTTTTTTATTAAAATAAAAAATAACCTGAAAAGGTGCCCACTTTCTAAAGGTGCTAATTTAATTTTTTATGGAAGCCGCTAATTTCGTTAGCTGCAACCACCTTAATTTTATCTACTATTTGTTTTTAATAACTTGCTTGTAATTTTTGTAACAATTATTGCAGCAGCAATAAACCACAAAATGAAAATATATCAATAAATTATCCCCAACGGTGTTCATTTATAATATATGAAAAATAATAATAAATTTATACCTTGGTTTTTAGGTTTTTGTGATGCTGAATGTAGTTTTATTACTAATCTAGTCCCTAGAAAAAATAAGCATAATATAATAACTAGTTATAGAATTTTTTATAGAATTCAGATAGGTTTAAATTTAATTGATAGACCTATATTAGAATATATCAATAGAAATTTAGATAATATAGGAAAAATATATGAGTATGAAACTAGACAAGAAAGTACATTATGTTTCATAAGCTTAGAGAGTATAAGATATTTAATTGATAAAATATTTACTGATAATTCTTTATTGACTACTTATCAATATAATAGATTAGCTAAATTAAAAAAAGGTATATCAAAAAATATAGGAGGAGTTAAAACAATAGAAGAATATGATTCTATATTTACAAATATGGACAAGATAATACCTAAATTTTCAAATTATTCTCAATTTTATTTAGATCATTGGTTAATAGGATTTTTAAATGGTGAGGTATCTTTTACTACATTTAAAGGTAAAAGTGGGAATTTAAAACCTAAATTAAGTTTAGAGCATACAGATGAACCAGCCTTAATTTTTTTTAAAACCCATTTAGAACTAGGCCCTAAAGTTTGTCAATTAAAGCAAAGACAAGATAGGAAAATAACTTATAGAATAGATATTACTAGTGCAAATGATTTAAATAAAATATGTAAATTTTTAGATTCTAGAGATTGTTTAATAGGAAATAAACTTAACCAATACTCAAATTGGAAAAATAAGTTTAATTTATAAAATATAAATTAGTGCTTGAGCCGTATGCGATGAAAGTTGCATGTACGGTTCTTAGAGGGGGAAAGCCTGCGAGGGCCTACCTATCTCAACTAGATACCCAGTTACCTCTCACCGTCAACGATGAATGGTAGTTGTTAATTTACTAAAAAAAGTGACGATGTTAACGCGATAACCATTCCGCCTTGAGAGTACGGTTGCAAAACTGAAACCAAAAAAATTAGTCGGTCTCGGAGCAAACGGAGTGAAGCATGTTATTTAATACGAAAGTACGCGAAAAATCTTACCAGTTCTTGCATATCCAATTTAACTTAAATAAAAATTAATATTATATTTTAAATTATTATCTTTAAATCTGAAAAAATTATATATTTTTAAGATAGATATTTTTTTTTATGTATTGCTATTTTTTTCTAAGACCTAAATTGAGAAATTTCTAATATTAATTTTAATATTTTTTTTAATTATTTTAGTAATTTAGAAATTCGTTTACAGGTGTTGCATGGCTGTCGTCAGTCCGTATTGTGAAAAGTAAGGTTAACTCCACTAACGGACGAAATCCCTGTAGTTAATTTATACTTAACTATTATTTAATAAAACAATTATTAAATTGGGGCTAAGACAAGTCGTTATGGCCCTTATGAACTGGGCTATAGACGTGCTACTAAAACTTTTACAATGTGACGCAAAACTTTAGTTTGATTTATTCTGCTAATAAGGTTTAGCTAATCAATAAAAAAAGTTATAATTATTAATATTTAACGGATTGTTGCCTGAAATTCGGCAACATGAAGAAGGAATTTCGAGTAATCGTTGATTAGCCACGCAACGGTGAAGCATGAATCCGTGATGAACTAACTGTCTGTCGCTGGGGAGGAGTTCGGATAGGGGGAAATTGCCAATTGATACAAAGTAAAACAAAATATAAATTATAAATTTTAAATTAGAGATTGGCTTGCTTAGAAATAAGCAAGCAAGTTAGTAATAACATTTTTCATTTTGAAATTAATAGTCTTGTTATATTTATATATTTATTTATTTTTTCTAATTTATTAGTTAATAAAGGATAGAAATTCTAACAGTTTTGTTGAATTTTATTAATATCAATTAACCTTTCTGAGTGACATCTCAAAAGTCATAGCAAGGTAGCTGTACTGGAAAGTGCTGCTGGAAAATATAAGTTAGTTACCCCACCCTAGGTTAACTACCCTCAAAATTAAAAAAAAATAATAACTGCTAATAAATAAAGCTATAATAAAAAAAAGCTAAAAGAATGCTGCAATTTTTTTTTTAATTTTAATTAATTTTAATGATATTAAGTTCTCTTAATTCAATGGTTAGAATAGCATTCTTCTAAAGTGTTTATTCTGGTTCGAGTCCGGAAGAGAACTATATATAAACCTCCTCTAATTAAATAGCTGTGTTATAAAAATAAAATATTATAATATAATACTTGCTAATATTTGCTTGCTTTCAAAGCAACAAATTAGATATTTAATAGCTGAAATAGTTTAAAGGGTAAAAACATACCATTCATGACGGTATAATGAAAGTTCGATTCCTTCTTTCAGCTGCAAAGCAGCTAATAAATAAGCTTGCTTAAACTAGGATATTTTATTTTTAAAATATTAGAATTATCTGTTTTAATTTTAGTGGTTTTAATAATATTTTGTTTTCCTTGCTTGTTAGAAACAGCTAAAACAAAATAAAATTGAATTACCGATATTGCTGCTTATTTATTAACAAAAAATATTATTTTTTTAGTTATTTATACAGAATAGAATTATTATTAATTCTTTTTATATAATAACTAGTTTAGCTCTCAATCTTTAAAATTAAAGTTGCTGCGTTAGTTTAAGATGGTTTAATTCATTTAAAGATACTTGCTTGTAACTTTGTAACAATCCGCAGCTGCTGCATTCGCAGCAGAGGATAGATTTATATAATTAATTTGAGATCGATCAGTTAAAAGACTAAAAATAATAAGGAATAATCGTCATTGGTAAGATAACACGATTGCTAATCGTCTGGGATAGCTCCCTTAAGCGTTCGACTCGCTTTTATTCCGTGGTTGCTGCGGCTGCGCTACTGTAACTTGCTTGTAATTTTTTAATAATTCGCAGCTTGCTTAGAAATAAGCAAGTTACTAGAAGCTAGTAATAACAGTCTTTGCTTAGCTAGGAGACTGCAGCTGCTGCATTCGCAGCAGACAAAGCTAAAAAATAAATAGAACTTATATTTAAAATATAGTATAATATAAGGTCACATTAGTTTAATTGGTAAAGCACAGCTTTGTGGATGCTGAGAAAAGAGTTCAAATCTCTTATGTGACCCTTTTGATTTGTTGCTAATGCTCTTGGTTTTGGAAGCAAGCTTCATTATTAATAATTTTATCATTATTTATAATATAAGGATATGTATCATTTAATATATCTTTATTATTATAAATTAATTCTCTCTTATTGTTAGTAGCTTTTAAAGTATATAATTCATTTTTTATTAATATATTAGCTACATCTAAATTCTTATACCATTTATCTTGTTCAAATTCTAATTTAGAATCTTTTTCTAATAATTCTACTAGTAATTCTAGAGATATATTATTTTTACAAATAGATTCTTTATTTAAACCTTTAATTTTGATTATTTCCTCATTATTATTTTTTAAACCATAAACTTTAGGAGCTAAAAATATAGCTTTATCCCAAACCCCTTCTAATTTTAATTTACCTAATTCTGTATTACTAATATATTTTGATGGTAAAAAGCCATCAAAATAAAGGCTATCAGTATCAGAATAATATAAATTAGGTAAATCTTCTCTATTTTTAAATTGTGACATATGAATTCTAGCATAAGCTGAAACTGCAGCAGCTATACTAATATTAACATTATTTAATTCTTTATCCACATCCATTTTATTTCCATTATAAGAAACTAAATATTTAGAACCTAATTGTGTAATATTTTCAATCTTAATATTAGAATTATTTGTTAATTTTTCAAATCTTCCTTGATTAACAAATTCCAAAGTATTGAAATTATTATTCATACCAAATCTACCATATAAAGAATTCAATAATAATTTAGCAGTTAAATTCATAGGGTCACTTTTTGGATAATTTAATCTAATATTATATAGATCATTAATATAATCTTTAAAAATATAATCTTTATCAAATATATATCCCCATAAAATTTCAAATTTATAACCAAATTTCTCTGCATTATATAATTCTTCACTAAAGTACATCCCTTCCCAATTACCCAAAGGAGAAACAGTTCTATTATTATGATGAATTTGTAAAATAGGATATAATAAACCCTCTGGAGCCATAATTTTACAATAGAAGAATCCAAAAGCATTAGGATTAAATTTTCTAATGTCTCTTTGGAAATAAGTAGGATTACCAATAGGCATTTTAAAGCTTTTCATTATATATGCATATTACAATTATCTAGATCAAGATTAGAAATAAAATATGAACTATTTTTGTAATTTAATAAAATAAATCGAGAAAAATTTAGAAAAATTGTAATAGTTAAAAAAAGATATATAAGCACAATATAATCATATAAATTTGAAAATTTTAATTGCTTATCTATCAGATTATTTAATATCAATAATAAAACACTATTATATTTTATTTATTTTTATGCTGTAACTTCGTTAATTTCTAACAGCTAGAATGCTGCACGCAAGAAATTATATAAATTCCTTAAAGAATAAAATTATTTATTGAAAGCATTTGGATTTGAACCAAAGACTTTCCCCTTAAAAGGGGGACACTCAACCAACCGAGTTCTGCTTCCTAAATTTTAATAAATAAGCTAGCATTCGCAGCAGTCCTAGTAATTTTGTAATTAGAAGCAGTAAAGCTAGCAAGCTGCAGTAGATGACAATTTATTTCGTTAGAGACACTCTGGACAAACAAATAAATCTTATTATTTAAATATTCTAGCAGCAACTAGCTGTAGTTACTGCTAGAATGCTAAATTACTTTGGAAGCTAGCAATATAGATTACGAAATTATTATTAATTGCCCCGGGAGAGAATTGAACTCCCATATCTATATCTTCAGAATAGCGCTTTGACCACTAAGCAACCGAGGCTTAAATTATATTACTGTTTTATTTATTTTCATAAATAAATTCCGAATATTGGAAGATATTAACATTGCATTTGCTTTAATTGTAGTATCTTAGTTATAATTAGTCCAAGTTACTTCTAACAATTTTATTTCGTTTATTTCGTTAATTTCTAACAGCAATAATTAAGAAAAAAGTAGCTCGCTTCGCGATCCGCAGCTACTATATCTGGCAAATTTTGAAACAAATTATTACTATTATTCATATTTTTATTTTTAATAAATCTAGGAGGCAAAAAATAGTAACTATTTATTTTTATAGCGAAGCAAGCTGGGGATTGTTAAAAAATTACAAGCAATTCGTAAAAAGCTCACACTAGCGAAGCAATTAGAAGCAGCAATTAGAAGCTAGAAGCAGCAATTCCTGCTGCGAATGCGAATGCGAATGCTGCTAGCTAAATAGGGTGGGGGTAACTTTTCTTATTTATTTAAATAAGCAAAGGAAAAGCAAGAAAATAGTTTTAATTGAAAATAATAAGAAAATAAGAAAAAATTGCTTTGCTAGTTACAAAATAACTAAGCATTCTTGCTTAGAAATAAGCAGCAAGAATCAAGAAATATAAACAAAAAGAACAAAACAATTATTTATATCTCTTCTATTTCCTGTAGCTGCGGATCGCGAAGCGAGCTACTTTTTTCTTAGTTATATAAGCAAATTATTTTTTATAATTAATGTAATTCTATAGCATCTCTTAAATATGAACAAACTAAAAGTGTAAATACAAAGGCTTGTATTAAAGAAACAGCTAATTCTAATCCAACTAATGCTAAGAAAATAGCAAAAGGTATTAAAGTTAATACAGCTATTAATAAATTAGCCGTAAATAATTTGAATAAATAAGTACTTAATATTTTTAATAAAGTATGCCCTGCTGTAATATTAGCAAATAGTCTAACTCCTAAAGAAACAGCTCTAGCTAAATAAGATACTAATTCAATTAAAACTAATAAAGGTACTAAACTTAAAGGAGTACCAGAAGGTATAAAGAAAGCGAAAAATTTAATACCATGAATAGATAAAGCTAAAATAGTTACACCAATAAAAATAGTTAAACTTAATCCTAAAGAAACAATACCACTAGCAGTAACAGCAAAAGAATAAGGTACATTAGAAATTAAATTAGCAATTAAAATATAAAAAAATATTGAATATATAAATGGGAAATATTTTTCACTGTTAACTCCAATTTGGTCTCTAACCATAGTATTTAAACTAGAAAAAGAAGATTCTAAAGAAATAGACCAATTATTTGGTATAATTTTATTATCATTATTTGCATAAATATGTAATCCAATAATAGTTAACACTACAAAAATAGAATATAAACTTAAGTTTGTTAAATTTAAATGTAAATTTCCTAATATAGGAGCATTTATTCCTATTAAATTAGTAACTTCAAATTGACTTAATGGAGAATTAATAAATATATTAAAATTATTCATTTTTGTTGAAATGAACTCTGCTTGGGATAATTTAGTATAAAAAATTTATTGGCTTATTTTATTTAAAAACAAAAAACAAGCATATAAATTTAAAATTAAAGCAGTAATATTATTATTCTGCATAGAAATAAGCAGCAGTAATTACTAGTTTTCCTGTTAGAAATAACTTGCTTTTGCTGCGGATCGCGAAGCGAGCTAGTAAATAAAAATGATTTTTTTTAATACGAGCGTGCTTAGATTCGAACTAAGAACATTTTAATTGACAATTAAACCCTATACCATTTAGATACACACCCTATTTATATAATCTTACAGCTGCTTGCTTAGAAATAAGCTGCTTATTTTGGAAGCAAGTTAGCAAGCGGCTTTGCGCTTAGAGATAAGCAAGGACAAAGATAAAAAATGATTATATTAGCAAGAAGCAGAATTACTAGTAATTAGCTTTGTTTGTAAAAAGGGGGTTATTTAAACAGTCACTTTTAGGATTATTAAGAATATAATAATAAGAAAGCCATCATTAATGCGAATAATCCAGTTGCTTCAGCTAATGCGAATCCTAAGATTGCATAAGTGAATAATTGTCCTCTTAATTGAGGATTTCTAGCAACTGCTAAAATTAAAGAACCAAATACAGTACCTATTCCTGCACCAGCTCCGATTAATCCTGAGCAAGCTACTCCAGCTCCTATATATTTTGCCGCAGCTAACATTATAAAAATGTTTCAAAATTATAATAGCGTCTAACATATTAATTTAATAAAATATATTTTTATATTTCTTTTTTCTAGTCAAGCAATAAAATAATTTTATTAATTTTTAGAGAAGAAAAACATATTAAACTATATAATACTCTTTTATTACCTACCCTGCAGCGAATGCAGCAGCTGCGAATATTGCTAGGAGTTACAAAAGCAAGTTACAACTAATTAAGAGATTAACTTACTAGGTAATAATACAACAAGAGCAGAAGTAATATAAATTATAAATAATCTAATTTCTTCTAAATTAGTTGAATAATTAGATCCTTGCGAATCAACTGACAATTGACTATTTAAGATTAAAGGAGAAAATAGTATAAATAATAAAGATATTAAAGCTATTGTAATATATAAAGAATAAGTTGTTATTACTCCTGTATCTAATTTAGCTAAATTTTTTCCTGTATTATATAAATAATTAGATAGACCATAAGGTCCTAATAATTCAATAGCTCCTCTATCAATTTCTTTAGATATAATATAACCTAATTTAAATCCAGTTTGGAAAATAAAATGATTATAAATAATATCGAAATAATATTTACCATTTAAGAAAGCGTAGATGCTTATACCTACTTTATTATTAGTTAAATTTATTAAAAATAAACCAAAAGGTAAATGATATAAAATAATAGCAGAAAAAGCACCAATAAAACTTAATATAACTGGTAATAATTTAATAATAATATTAAATGTTGAAATATCACTATTACTTAAAGCAGTAGAGAATTCTGCTTCAACTAAAGAAATATTATTAGGATGCATAAAAATAGAATTTTGGAAGAAATCACTACCAATACCTATAAATAGATCAGAGAAAATATAACCAAAGAATATACTAAATATAGCTAAAACAAATAAAGGTAATATTAAAATAAAATTAAGTTTTTCTAACTTTTTAGTGGGTAACCATTCTTTACCATGCATCGATATCTTATGTGTTGTTACGAAGTAACTACCTGAAGAATTTAAAGAATTTAGATAAGATAGTTTATTACCATTAGGTGTAGTTAAGAAAACTAAACTTATTAATCTAAAACTATAAAAAGCAGTAATCCCAGCAGTGATAGAACCTAGTATATAAGCATATATACCACTAAAATTATATTGACCATAGGCTAATTCTAAAATTAAATCTTTACTATAAAATCCAGTTAAATAAGGAGTAGCTAATAAACTTAATGTTCCTGTTAACATTACAGAATATGTAAAAGGTAAAAATTTAATTAAACCACCCATTTTTCTAACATCTTGTTGGTCAGCAAAAGAATGTATTACAGCACCAGCCCCTAAAAATAATAAAGCTTTAAAGAAAGCATGATTTACTGTATGCATTAATGCTATATTATATTGACTTATACCTATTGCCATCATCATATATCCTAATTGAGATATAGTACTAAATGCAATTATTCTTTTTAAATCATTAGCTAATAGACCACTAGTTGCTGCTATAAATGCGGTAGTTGAACCTATTATTGTTATTATTAATAAAGCTGTACTACTATATTCTAAAATAGGAGATACTCTTATTAATAAATAAATACCAGCTGTAACTAGAGTAGCAGCATGTAATAAAGCACTAACAGGTGTAGGCTAAGTTAACAATAAATTTCTCTATTGATCGGACTATATCATCTACAGATATGTAGCTTCACGTGTAGTCTCTGAGGATCCTACTCAATTATTTAAATATATAATCTTTGGTTTCCTGCTGATTGCCCATTGTAATATCTTTAAATTTGTCATTTCCATAATTTAAAATAATGATTAATATTTAAAGCTTTAGGGTGTTCCAGCATATAGTGAAGTTTAAGGAGGCCCCTACTTCCCTAAAAAACTTATTGTTTTAAAATCCCGCCAAAATAATAAAATTTATTTGGCAGTTGCAAAGCAAGGGGGTAAATCAATTATAAACCTAATTTATATAAAAAATCATTATGAATATGTGGTTTTACTAATGCAATAACTATATCCATACTAGTTTTAGATATTCTAATTCTATAACTATTCTTATTTTTATTTCTTATTTTCAAAGTTGATTTAATATCTAACTTTTCTAGGAGTGATTGAAGGATTATACATTCTTCTTCAATAAATGAATCAGTACAAAGAATAACTGTTTTAGCTCTTCCATATGAATCAAAATAACCATCATCCATTATCCAATAAGCTAAAGATAAATCTGAGAATATTTCAGATATATTTAAAGGAACTATTTTAATAAACTTGTTTCCCTCATTATTTTTCTTATACCATAAACTATGTAATGCTGTATACAAAGGATGTGTTTTAGTTTTAAAATGGTACTGAGTTATTTTTTTATCTTTATGGTGAGGAAGTAAAATATTTGGATAAGGATAAATTTTAGTTTCAGTAAATTGACTATAAATATTATTATCTAAATGATGTAAATAATTTAAAGAGTAAACATCCATAGTCATAGAAAACTTACCTAGTCCTTTTAGTGGTCTAGATAGACTTATAGAACCATCGCCTAACATATTACCAGTAATAGCATATAATAAAGATTTAGGTATAGAATTAATAATAGGAAAAACAGATAAATAGTTTATATCATAAGAATTGTTATAATTATAAAAAAACAGGAATAAAAATATAAAGAAAATATATAATTGTTTTACAACATTTAAAGCCTCCATACTACCAGGTAACCAAGAATGTAAAGGAATATTAGCACTTTTAGCTAAAGCACCTCCTAATAGCAATAAAGATATAATAGTAATTGTACTTTCATTTATAAAAGGAATTAAACTAAAAATTTCAGAATAATTAAATGACCCAAAGATAGAGAATATAGCAAAAAATCCTATACTCATTAACATATCTCCTCCTCTATTCATTGTAAATGCTAATATTGCTGCTTTATTGGATTGTATTCTAGTAAAATAAAAATTAATTAATAGATAAGATGCTACACCTATAGATTCCCAACCTACAAACATCACTAAAAAATTACCTCCACAGATTAATACTAACATTCCTGCAGTAAAGGCAGATAAATATGCAAAAAATCTTTGAATATGAGGATCTGTAGATAAATAATCTACACTATAAATATGTATTAAAGTAGAACAATATATAACTGCTAATCCTAAAGATACTGTTAATTGATCAAAATAAAAAGACCAAGTTATATTTAGTATTTCTATATCTACCCAATTTAAAATATCTATACTTACAGGAGACCCACATATACCTACTTCATAAAAGGCTATTGTTATTAAAATTGATGTAATTATTAAACTACTACATGTTATTATTTGAGATCCAGTAACTCCTATTTTTCTACCTAGAAATCCACTTACTAAGGAACTTAATAAAGGTAAAATAATAATCGATAAATACATTAATTATATAAAGATATAGTCCCTCTTAATCTATAATATGCTACTAATATACTTAATCCAATTACAGATTCTGCACCAGCTATAGATAAAATATATATACTAAAAATTTGACCTATATTATCATCAAAATTATAAGACATTATTAGAACTAATAGTGTTACTGATAATAACATAATCTCTATAGCTATAATCATTAATATAATATTTTTTCTATTTAATACAAACCCCAATATTCCTATTATAAATAATAAAATAGAGATATTCATATATATATTTATTGAAAATATTATCATTTTTGTTACATTTAATAAATGCTATTTTTATTTCTAGCCAAGCAAATTTTACTTATTGGATTACTAGCGACAAAAGCGCGCTGCTCTAGCGAAAACTGCAGCTATTCATTTTATTGCCTTAAAGGAAGCAACTAACTCTAGCCTATTTCTAAGCTAGAGTTAATTTGTAATACCAACCAAGGCTATAAAATAGCTTACAAATAATAATAAATTGGCAATTGCTGCACTATAAAAAAGAAAACAAACAGTCACTTTTCAAAGCACAAATTTGCAAAAGAAATAAAAAAAGTTTTAAATAATTGAAAATTTAAAAAAGAAATAATTAATAATCATCTCCTTTTATTATTGCTGCGCTAGTAGTTTAATTTATATTCTTGTTATATTTTCGCTAATTTGCTAGCGCAGCAATTTAAAAAAAAGAAAACTTTCTAATGAAAGAATCACTCTTGCTTGCTTTCCTGCTTATCAAATTAGCAAGAATGCTGCTGCATATGCTTTGTAGCAAGATATTTTGTTACAAACAACTAGTAATTACTGCAGCTATAAATTATTAAAATTTATAATAAAATTCGGAAATTGGAGGATTCGAACCTCCGGCCGATTATTACCGGCTTTCGCTTTCAAGGCGAACTTAATAAACCACTCTAACAAATTTCCATTTAATAGCTAATTATAATTAGCTAATTTTTTTGAGTCTAAATTTGTAATAAGTTAGTAGTAAGAAAGCAAGGATTATCTCCTTGCTTTGCTAGAAAATTAATAAGGTGCTTTGCAGAAGGATACAATTATAAAATATCTTTCAGCAGCGCTAGTATAATTTTACAAAAAAGGGGGTGGGGTAATCATTAAATTACTAACTATTTTTACCCAAATTGTTATTTAAAATATTTATAACTTGCTTAGAAATAAGCCAGCCAGCTCAATAGCAAAATAATTTAAAATTTTATTTAGTAGCAGCTGCTTGCGAATCTAGGCTGCTATTTAAATTAGTTAAAGATATAGCACCTGAACCTATTTCTAGAACAAATCCTACAGTTAATATAATAAAAAAAATTATACCAACTGTAAATCCAAAAATAGAAATATGATATAATGATACAGCTAATGGGAATAATAAAAGAATTTCAAGATCGAATATTAAGAATAATAAAGCTACAATCATAAAATGAATTTGGAAAGTAGATCTAGTTTGACCAGGTATAGGGGCAAAACCACATTCATATTGACTAACTTTTTGGAAGTCAGGATTATGTGGAGCTAATAAAATATTTAAACCTAAAAAAATAGCAGATAAAATAGGAATAAAAATAAAAAAAAATAATAAATTATTCATTTAAATATAAAATAAAGATAAAGATAGTAATTGTGTACTATTTAAAATTAAAGTAGGTTTTATAAAAAATAATAAAATAATGAAAGTTAAAGTAGAAATTAAATAACTATGAGTATTAGTTAAAATAATTTCATTGCCTCTTAGCTGCTGCGAAGCAGCTGCAACTGAATGGCATTCTTCATTTAATATTTCTACAGTATTATAATTAAGTTTATTATTTAAATTAGAAGAATCTTTAATTTCTTCATTAGAAAAGATTACTTTTATAATTTGTAAATAATAAGAACAACTGATAATACTTACTAATATAGCTACTATTGATATGAAATAATATCCATTTTGTATCGCTGAATATAAGACTAACTGTTTAGAAAAAAATCCAATTAAAGGTGGAATACCAGCCATAGAAAATAAAGAAATAACTAAAGCTAAACTTAATAAAGGGTTATTAAAGAATAAACCTTTAAATTGATAAATAAAACTAATATCTTTTATTGCAAAGCAATTATTAGTTTCGATTCCTAGCTCCGGTGAAGCAGCAATAACTGTATTTTTATAATAATATATATATGCACATCCTAATATAACTAAAAAAATATTTAAATTAGTAATAGTATATTGTATAATATAAAAAATAAATGAATCTATAGATTGTTCTGTATTTACAGCTAGTGCTAATAATATAAATCCCAAATGAGATATTGTACTATAAGCTAATAATCTTTTTATTTTTATTTGAGCTAAACCTAATAAACTTCCTATAATTAAAGATAAAGTAGCAGAAATTAATAATAAAGATTTTAATACATTATTATATACAAATATATTTATTATATATGAATCATTAATATTAGAAAGTATTGGAGTTGTTAAAAATAAATTCAATCTATCACTAATTTGATTTAAATTTTGTATATAACCACTATTATTTATAACTATACTTTTTAATCCTAGTGATATCTCTTCTATTGCTTCTAAACCGAAGGATAATTTTACTTGTAATTCTAATAGTAGTATTAATATTGCTATTTTCGGTACTATTGTTAACCAAGTCGTTACTATTGTAGGTGTTCCATCATATACATCTGGAGACCAATTATGTAAAGGTGCTGCTGCTATTTTAAATAAGAAACCAATAAATATAAGAGTTAATCCTAAATTTGTACCTTGTATTACATATTGCTGATTAGCTGTAACTCCTAAAGAGTTACTGCAATCAATTACTGAATTTATAATATATAAAGATTCTAAATTTGTAGTACCTGTATATGAATAAATGACACCTATCCCTAATAAGATAATACATGAAGATAGTCCACCTAATAAAAAATATTTTAATCCTGCTGAAGTTGAAGATTCAGAATCTCTATATAATGTTGATAATACATATAGTCCAAAAGATTGTAATTCTATACTTAAATATACTGAGATTAAATCATAACTAGATAATAATAAAGAAGAACCTAAGCTACTAAATAATACTATTAAAGAATAATCAGTTGAATGGCCATTAGCTGTTATTTTCATTATTTTTTTTTCTAAGGTAATTAAAGATTTATTTTTATTATATTTTTGTAGAGGCCAAGCAATTAATATTCCTCCTCCAATTGTAAATAAGAAAATTTCTATTAATTGACTAATGGCTGTAACTTGAAAGAATCCACTATATAGCCCTATACCAGTTCCTATGTTTTCAATATTTAAACAATTAAAACTCAAGGCTCCTGCAAATAGGAATACGATAGAAGTTATTCTAGTTACATGAATTGAAGAAATATGTGTGTTTAAAACAGGTAGCGCCTTAGCAACTATTAAAATTAAAATTGCAATTGTGATCATCACAAAAATTAATAATTATCCCTTGCTTTGCTAGAAATCGCACCCAAGAAGCAGCAGCTTATTTGTTAGCAGCAATATTTCATAAAAAAACAACTATTACCTATTTACCTAAGTATTATTAGCTGCAGCTGTAATTACTAGCTCCTGGTTAGAAATAACTAACGAAATAAACAAGCAATAAAAATATTTGAAATATTTTTATTAATACGAGTAAAGAGATTTGAACTCTTACAATATTTTAATTATGAGTACCTAAAACCCATCTGTCTACCAAATTTCAGCATACTCGTTTCTAAGTTTAATTCTATATATAATTTTCCTAAAAACTATAGATGAGCTTGCTTTTAGCTCCTTTATTGTTTCCTGGCTGCTCCGCAGCAACAAAAATGCTGTAATTTGCTTGCTTATTTCTAAGCAAATTACTTACGGAATAAGCCAATAGCTAGCTTTGAACAAAGCAAATTTTATAAAAAAATGATTAAATAGTACTCTTTTATATATTAATATATAAAATATTAGTTGCTGGCTTAGAAATAAGCAAGCCATACTATTTTATTTTCTTCTAGCAATTGCAACTACTATAAAGAAAAACAATTTATATTATAATAGTAAAATTTGAGTTAGGGGGGGGGTTAAATTCCAAATATAAAATTAAAAAATTAAAAATATGATTAAATTATAATTACTATTCTTACTAATTTTACTATTTAAAATAATTTTATCTTTTTAATTAATATACTCCTGCTTAGAATTAAGCTTGCCAGTTACTTAGTATTACTTAGTAACAAGCTAGGAAATACTATAAATTTATTGATTAATGGCTAGTTACTTTGTAACAAGCAAATACAGCTATTGTAGTTTTAATAGTTAATAGAAATATCTGCTTTAATTTATTAATACAATAATTGTAATATTTAAGATTGTAGTGGTAACATTTTAAATGCATGGAATGGAATAGGACTAGCTAATGTCCATTCTAATGTATTTACTGGTAAGTTTTCCACTTTAAATTCTTTATCTGAAGTGAAATAAGGTATAACAGCCCAAGGGTTATTATTACTTACCTTTTCATTTGCAAATATATCATAAATAATATATCCAAAGAATATTGTGGCTATTACAGAAATTAAAGACCCTAAACTAGATATTTGATTCCATCCACTAAAAGCATCAGGATAATCTGGGATTCTTCTAGGCATACCGGCCATTCCTAAGAAATGTTGAGGGAAGAAAGTTAAATTACAAATATCCTTAATATTTCTAAAAAGGTTGGACTTTTTCTTAATTTTAATTTTAAATTAAAACCACACTCGTAAAGTCTCTGAGGATCCTACTTATTTAAATAATTTAAGATATTTAGTTTCCTGCTAATTGTCCATTGTTACATCTTATATCATTTTTCCTTTAATAAAAAGTAGATAAAGTTTTAGGAGTTTCTAGCATATAGAGTGTTTTTATAAATATTTAAAATAGATTAAAATTTAGGGGCTAATTTAGTTTCTTAAATTTATATTTGTTGCTGCGGAGCAGCCAGCAAGCAGCAATTTGTTCTAGCTGAAAATGCTGCAATCAGCAATATTTCACATATCTTTCTATAGGAATAGAAACAATGAAATAGATTAGGGGGGGGGGGAAAAAAAGTTTAACAAATTCACTAATAATAAAAATTAGATATTAATCCGTTCTGCTGCGAATGCAGCAGCTGAAAACAAAATTAATAATCTAGCTATTCTTTTCAGAAAATGCAAACCATTTTTCTCCTTTAATTAAAATAGGTTTATTATTATTAATATTAGAAGAAATAGTAGTAAATCTAATTCTAAAAAACTGTCTAGTTGCATTAATAGAAGGAAAATAAAGTATCTCTCCGTTTTCATTTTTCATAGTAATCTTCGTACCTCCTATACCAAATTGAGGAGATAAAGATCCTTTTTTTCCTTTGTTATGATGTTTATTTTCTAAAAAATGCTTCTTTAAAGCTAAACTAGTTAATAATTTTTGCTGATCAGTAACTTTAGTGTTAAATCTAGGGTGTAATTTACCAATATGAATGGCTTTTAATTTAGCTATTGTATCAGGAGAATGTTTAAAACCTTGAGAAGAACCTGCTAATTTCAATATATTATATTTAGGTTTATATAAATCAATAAAAATTTGTTCTAATCCTAAACAAGTATCTTCTATTTTTTCACAATATTGTAAAATTAAAAAAGCAAAATTATTAGGACCATATTTGTTAATAGCTAAAGGTAAAGGTAAATTAATTTTACCAATATTACTAATATGAACTCTAAACCTTCTAGCTAAATTAACACTACTGCCTATATAACAATTACCATTTATTAAATTAAAAAACATATAAACACCAGCTTTATCTTTAGTATTTAACAAAATATCTAATTTAGAATCTTTAATTCCTATAAATTTAGACTCTGCTTTTATATTATTTAGTTTTTCAGAAATTATTTTACTTTGTCCTTTTTTAGGTTTAGGTAACTTAGGTGTAGGTATATTATTTAATTTATTATCCAATGTTTCCAAATTAATATCATTTGAATCAGTATCCTTTTCTTCTTTTTCTATTAAATCACTGATAGAAATAGATTTATTTATTGTAATATATAAAATTTTAATACAATTCTGAATTATTCAATTAACCCCTACGAATAATGTCCAGAAGTGGATTTTACCTAAGAAATCGTTAATATTTCTACCTACTATTTTAGGAGTCCAATAATAGAAACCAGCAAATAATGCAAATACAGCACCCATAGATGGAACATAATGAAAATGAGCTACTACATAATAAGTATCGTGGAATGCTATATCTAATGAAGCATTAGATAATACAACACCAGTTAACCCACCTATTGTGAATAAAGCTAAGAATCCTAATACAAATAATAAAGGAGTACTATATCTTAAACTTCCACCGTATAATGTTGCTAACCAAGAGAAAATCTTTATTCCAGTAGGTACAGCAATAACCATTGTAGCAGCTGTAAAATAAGCTCTAGTATCCACATCCATACCTACAGAAAACATATGATGACTTCATACTAAGAACCCTAGGATACCAATAGAAAACATAGCATAAACCATTCCAATATAACCAAATATTGGCTTACCTGAGAAAGTTGATACTATATGGCTAACTATACCAAATCCTGGAATAATTAAAATATAACAAATATTTTGATTAAAATAATAGTTATTTAGAAATTACTAATTATAAATAATCTATTAAAATTTAATACTCAAAAACTTACGTCTTTGTTAGGATTTTATCTTAAATTGTATCTTTACTAAAACTATTCATTGTATTTTTTAATTCAATAATTTGTTTTATACCTTGATCAAATAAATGGGTTTTATCTTGTATTAATATATAAGCTTTTCTCCATTTTAAATAATTTATATATTTATTTGATTGTAAATGGTACTCATCAAAGTAATTTATTACTTTTCTAGCTGAGCCAAAACTAGTAGAACCGTAATAATAAGTATCTTGACTTTTTCTATAACCAATGTTTCCTCCGAAAAATTCTTTAATCAATAATAAAATATCATTATTTTTTTGATCAATTTGAAAATTTAATCTAATTTCAGGTTTAGATCTATTAATTTTATTAACAACTTTGATTTGAAAACTAGCATCAGCATCAGAAAAACCAGCTATCCAATGATTATTAAAATTATTATTTAAATTCAATTTAAATACTATATTTTCTTTATTATATAAAGAATGGTTTAATATATTATTAATAACTTGATTATATTTATTTAAAGTTCTTAATTTACTATTAATTAGATTAAGAATTTTAATTAGTCCATCTTTATTAGAAATAATTAATAAATAAGCATTTTTATCTTTAACTCTTCTAACATTACCATATCCTAGTCTTTCTTTAATATAATAGGCTAGAGATAGTTCAGAGGAACTAAATACAATAATAAGTTGTTGTTTTGAACTAAAATGACCATCACCATCAATTAAACCAGCTAAGTAATGTCCAAATTGATTATCACTTAGCTGTCTGAAATGTTTAGAATTATGAACAGAAATAGCTTTAATCTTCTCTGTCTTAGATACAATTTCGTTGCGTAAAATCTCTGAGGTTTTACCTTTGCTTGAACTTGAAAAAAGGTTACCTGCTGATAAACTTCTTTGTTTTAACTTTTTAACTGTGTCAATTAAGATGGAGTATTTAAAACTAGTTAGTGAAGTCGTCCCAGCAAATAGCAACGTTACGAAGCCTATAAATTTAACTTCTGGGTGACCAAAAAACCCATTCTTTCAATGATTAAATTATCATCAAAAAAACCGACTGTACATCAAGCATTAATTAATCATATTTTTAATTAACACCCACTAGTGACCCAGTCTGTAGCGATCATATTAAAATACAACCGACGGTCTAACTTAAAGTGTTGACCGTTTTCACTAGCATCGCCAAAACATATATAATTATGTTCCAATTTTCCCGTCGGAAATTGCTTCAGTATTATATACTGAAGGACTAGGATATCGGTACATAATCTAAATAAAAGATTAAATGTTCATTATTTCAGGTCTTTTTTTAATATAAAAATATTTAATAGTAGCTTTGCAACTAATAACTTCTAACAAGTTAGGACAGCAAAGCTATTATCAACATTTGCCTTAATAATTTCATAGCTCACACTAAACCGACTCCTCTATTCCCGTTATTATTTACTTACTTTTTCTTCTAATAGAATTTACTTTTTTTGCTTTCTCAATAAGTGTATCTCTTAATTCAACAACTAAATGCTCTTTATTAGCAATATTATTATATATTTCTTTTCATAATACATAACTAGTATATTTTTTAGTTTTTAAAGAAAACTTATCAAAATAAGAATATATATTATAACAATTTTTTTTACCACTTAGCACATAAGAATAATTTTGTTTTATAGAATGAGCTTCTATGACTCCAGCATTAAATAATAATATAAAATGACTTAATATAGGTAGATTTTTATCTCCTTTTTGGGATAATATAAATCTTAGCCTAAAGGCTTGTGAATTACTTAAAAAGGAAGCAGTAAAACAACCTTCAGCATCTGTAAACCCACTTAACCAATAATTATTTAAGCTTGGTAAAATATTAAAATCTAAAATATCAATATTAGCTGCAGCATTCGAATAAGCTGTATTTTTACTGCATTTTTTATTATAAAAATCAATAAATTTTTTAAATACTATTTTTCTAGAAGGTAAAACAATATTACCATTAAAAATATGTATTATCAATTTAATATTTTTAATATCTTGTACTATATATCTAGAAGTTCTTTTTCCTTGTTTTATTATATTACCGAAACCTAATTCTTTTTGTATATAATAAAGAATTTGAATATCTTCAGTTGATTGGGTTATAACAAATTGTAAATCATTTCTAAAATTTACAATAAAAGATCCATCTCCTTCAACAAAACCTATTAATCATGTTAAAAATTCCAATGAAGGTAATTTATTATTGTAAAATTTAGAATATTCCATATTAAATATATCAAAGTTAAATTGAGATTGCAAATTATTAGAATTTTCTTTGTACTGCAACTCCTGCTTAGATGCGGTTTGAGAACCTAGCAGCAAGAATGCTGCAGCAGGGTTGATTTCATTAATAATACTAATATTTGGCTTACCTATAGTAAGAACAGGTAATGAAGAAAATAGAGTAGAGTTTGTCAAGAATAAATGTTGATATAAAATAGGATCACCACCACCAGCAGGGTCATAGAAACTAGTGTTGAAATTTCTATCCGTTAATAACATGGTAATTGCCAAAAAAAATTATTGAAATACGAGTTTGATTACCCATGAATACTAACTATATATAATAGTTGCATTCTTAAAAATATAATTAATTATATTTAGAGTATTTACTCTTCTATTCACATAGAAGTTTGGAATATATTTTAATAATCTAAGGTGTGCTGTATTTACAGCAATTTATCTAAATGATTCCAAATAAAAATAGTCCTTTTATCATTCATTTCTGATTTTAGATTTAAAACTTTATCTATATTCTCCTGAGAGTATTTAAATCTAGGATTAAATAGATTAAGTATTTCTTTCCAATTATTGTAATCTAAAAATTTAGACCCAAATAAAGGAAATTCATTTAAATAATTGATTAGTATTAAATTACTTTTTAAATTCACAGTTCTAAGTCTATATTGAGGGTGAATAGTATTTTCTCTAATATTTTTTAGAGAAGTATTTAAAAAATTAGCAATATCCGTTAAAAATAGTTTATTGCTATAACCTAAGTGATCTTTTTGTCTTTGACTTAATTCAAATTTACATTCTATTTTAGGATATTTACCTGCTGCGAAGCAGAGTAGTTCTAATACTAAAATGGCCGTCTGATTCAATTATCCCTGATAACCAGGCATTATTTTTTAAAGAATCAGTGTTCAAGGGTAGTTTAGTTAAATTTAAATTAAGGTTTTTATTATTAAGCCAATCTATTAATTTATAAAGAGAATTAATTTTAGGTGTTTTCATATTACCATTTAATAAATTAACTAAACTTAAAATACCCTTTTGGTCATTAATAGTAAGAATATAGGCACTTAATCCTTTTTTTCTTATTAAAGAACCATATCCTAATTTCTTTTGTATTAATAAAGCTAAAGGTAAATCTTTTAAATGGAAGACTATTTGAATAGAAGGATAGTTAAGTTTACCCTTAGAAGATCTTTCAGTTTTAGGTACAAAAATTGTACCATCACCTTCAATTAAACCAGTCAAATAACTGATAAATTTATAATCATTATTTGAATAGTTTGCTGCTGCTTTGCAGCAGACACTAAATTTTGGATTGCTTTGTAATAATATACAATTACAACAGATTATTTCTGGCGCATATTCTCTGAGGATTAATAATTGCTTTAAATCAATTAAATTTCCTGCTGGTTTATTTTCTAATAAAACTAGAAAATGTTTCCAGCATATAGCCAGATTTAGAGCTGGCACAATATTTAAAATACCAGCTAAAACAGGTAAAGATAATAATAATAATATTGCTGTTACAAAAATAGCCCATACAAATAAAGGTAATTTATGTAAAGACATACCGTTAGTTCTCATGTTTAAAGTAGTACTAATAAAATTTATAGCACCTAATAGTGAAGATATACCAGCCAGATGTAAACTGAAGATTGCTAAATCTACAGAACCACCAGAGTGTGATTGAACTCCAGATAAAGGTGGGTAAACAGTCCATCCTGTACCTGCACCATTTTCAACTAAAGAACTTAATAATAGTAATAATAATGAAGGTGGTAATAACCAAAAAGAGATATTGTTCAATCTTGGAAATGCCATATCAGGACTACCACAATGGATAGGTAATAAATAATTACCAAACCCACCTACTAACCCAGGCATCACCATGAAAAAAATCATTATAAAGGCATGAGCTGAAATTATCACATTGAACAATTGGTGGTCTCCTTGTAATACTTGTACACCTGGTGAAGATAATTCTAATCTAATTAAAACAGAAAAAGCAGTACCAATCATTCCAGCAAAAACTGAGAAAATTAAATAAAGGGTACCGATTTCCTTAGCATTAGTAGAATTAATTCAATTCATTAATAACTACTTACTAATTTACTTACTTATATTTGAATATAAAAATAAATTAAATTTATTTTTTTTCATATATATTTATATAAATATAAATTTTTTAATTAAACTTTTCTAAATTAATATCATTTATTAGATATTTTATAAGTTGTAGATGATTTGGTTGTTAAATAGTTGCTTACTTATTTGTAACGAAATAACTAGTTAGTAAGCAAGCTAATCTAGAAAATTATATTTTTTTTAAGAAAAGAAATTTAGAAATTACTAATTAGCGAAGCTAGCGAAGCTACCCTAGTTCTGATTAAATACCAAATATTTGCTTTAAAATAATTTAATAATTATTTTAAAACAAGTTACTAAGTTACAAAGACATAAATTAGATGATAAGCAAAAAAAGCTAGGCAAAATAAATATGTAAACTTGCAATTGCTTGCTTACGAAGTAAGCAGCAAGTAAACTAAATTTTAAGTAAATAAATAATTGAAAATACAAAGATAAGCCTGTTTTATTTTCTATCTAAGGAACCTAAGGAATTTTCTTATTGCTTTGCATTTAAACTATATTTACCATAATACTAGATAAAATAACTAGTACTAGTTTCGCTAGGAAAAGAGGAAAATAAGGGGAGTATAAAAATTAGGAACTAAAACATGACTAAAAACAAATTAAACACTGTAATCTAAAAAAAAACAATTTATTTAAATAAATTGTTTTAATAGTTAAGTTAAAAAAGAATAGATCGTTTTAATATTTATTCCGATTGCTGCAGCATTACCAGCAGCCATTAAAAAAAAATATTATTTAATTGATATAATTGGTTGCTTAGAAATAAGCAGCAAGTATAAAAATAGTATAAGCGGTATAAATATTTATACTATTTTTTTTATTTAAATAGGCCTTAAGAGGGTTCGAACCTCTGTAAAAAGTATTAACAGTACCTCGCTTAAACCACTCAGCCATAAGACCCCCAAAATAAAAACAAAGTTTTCTATAAGCAATCTTTTTATTTTATTACAAATTTTAAAACTAAATATAAATAAGAAATATTATCTTAATATAGAAATAATCTACCTTTTCTATATAAAAAGAAAGTTGCAGCATTTTTCAAATTTTAGCTGCTTTGTTTCAGCTAGTTAAAAATAATAAAGTATTCTTGCTTATTTCTAAGCAAAGCATTCTTGCTTTGCAGCTAGCTTTGCATGATAAGAATAGCTAGCAAGAACTCGCTAGAAGACAAACTAGTTAATAAAAAGAAAACAAATTTCTTCTTTTAAGTTACAGAAAATTAAATTTTAATATACCCCCAAATATCTAATTAAATTAGTTAAAGATTTATAATATAAAACGAGAGAGACACGACTCGAACATGCAACTTCTTACTCCCAAAGTAAGCTCCTTAACCAATTAGAATACTCTCTCTATATAAAAAATATTAAAATATTTATATTAGTAAGTCTCCTGCTTAGAAGTAAGCCAGCCGGTAATTAGTTTATTTCGTTAGAAGCATCAGCATCTAACTTGCTTAGAAATAAGCCAATTACCAGAAGCAAGCAAATTAGAGAAGCAACAAACAAATATAAAGGTTATTTATAAGTTAAAAAGGGGGTTAATTGGAGAAAGATAGATTCGAACTATCATTATTATATTGCAAATATAACCGATTAACCATTATCAGATTTCCCCCTAATGAAATAAGAAATAATTTTTTTTTAAGAATTATACGTATTTAAGTAGCCATAAACAAAAGTAAACAAGCATTTTGTTTTTATAGACAGATTACAAAAAATTGCTAAAAACCGAATAAATAGTCCCTTTTATTTAAAAATTTAAATAAATTTTAATATCCCTGCTGCGAATGCAGCTACCAATCTTATAAATAGCGAAGCCAGTCCTTTAAATTGTTCCCTATTAAAAATATAGTTGTTAAGTTTTCAAGTTAAAGACAATTCAAAAACAACAAACTTAAATATATAATAAAACAGTAATTAGTGAAAAAAAAAAAACATTGCTGCTTGCTTAGAAATAAGCTTGCTGCATTCGCAGCAGTTATAAAAATTATCCCATCCTGGGTGAGTTCTGAGTTGACCAGATTTGAACTGATATAATCCACTACCAAAAAATGGTGTTTTACCAAATTAAACTACAACTCAACTAAAATAAATAAATTAAAAAAGGATATTAATATTACATAATTATTTTTACCTTATTACTAGATATAGGTAATTAAATAAAATTAAATATACTCCATATAAATGAATATTGCAAAATAGTTTATTGTTAATTGCTTATTTGCGGAGCAAAATCCAGTTACTAGAAAACTAGCAAATAATAACTTTTGATTTTTTTTGCCTAAAAACGGAATTGAACCGCTATTTACTTATTACAAGTAAGCCGTTTTACCTATTAAACTATTCAGGCTTTTTAGTAAAATTACTTTTGGTAATAATTAATATCATCATAAATTACTGGCTGCGGATTGCTTAGAAATAAACCATTAAGAGATATAATCAAAAGGCACCTAAAGTATTACCAATTTTATTAATTTAGAAAGAAAGCTGCAAATAAATTAAACAAAACAAAAAATAAAAAATAACAAAAAAAAAAAATATAAATCTAGCTAATGGTTAGGAAAAACCGATTAAATATTACAACTAGTAAAATTTAAGATTAAATACTAGTTATTATTTATACCTATTCTTATATATAAATATATATAATATTGTAGGTACTGGCTTACTTCTAACGAAATAAGTAACTTAATAACAAGCAAATAGCTTCGTTAATTTATAATAGCTAGAAGCAAGAAGCCGCTAGAAGAACAAATAAATTTTAAAAAAGAATAGTATATTATTTAATAAATATAATAACTTTATTGACTTTTTTATAGAAAAATTAATCTTTATTCTATAAAAATATAAAATAATAGACAGTTAATAAATACTGCTGCGTTATAAAATATATTGGAATATCGGTAATTTGGTTTGCAATAAATAAATTGAAAAATAATGGTAAGTTATTTCTAAGAAGCAAACTACTAGTATTGTTAGAGTTAAGTAGGAATTGAACCTAAAAGTTAGACTTTGCAGGTCTACTACAGAAACCATCTGTAAACTTAACCCTTAAGGGTGCTATAGCTAGTATTTGCTAAGAAATAACCTAGTCTGTCTTAGTTGTTACAAAATAACTGCAGCTTATTTCTAATTTGCTTTTGTCACCCTGCTGCGAATGCAGCAGCTGCAAATGCTGCAGCTAAATATAAAAATATATAGATAAATAAAAATAAATAGATTTATTTGCTGCATTGATAATTTACCTGATTAAATTTAAATTTATAGTTAATAAATAAATCCATATATTATCGAATTAGAAATACTTACTATAATATAAAATAATAGTTAATTATAAGCTTCTAAATTATCCTAGCTATAGCAATATAATAAAAAACAAAAAGAATTGCAGCATTCTTGTTAGAAATTACTATCAGCATGAGAGCTAGAAGCAAGCTACCAATATAAATAGACAAATCTTTCAATTGCAAAGCAAGAACTAGAATCTGCAGCTATTCATTTTTAACAGTATCACATACACATATCATTATATTCTAATAAGTTTAATTGTTCTATTAGGATATTTACTTCTATTGACTTTTTTTTGCTTTGCAAGGGGTGATCTGTTAAATAAACTAAAATTTAAAAATAATTACAAAATATTAATTAATTTGGCAATTGAAATAATAATGCAGATACAGAAGCATGTAAAGAATCTAATAAAATATTAGGGAAAATACCCAAAATTACTGTAGGTATAAGTAAGCTTATTAATAAATAAAATTCTCTCCTATTAATATCTTTAAGTGTAGGTAAGTGTGGAGATAAGTTACCATAAGAAACTCTATTAAATAGAAAAATAGAATATAAAGCAGATAGAACAATACCTGTAGCCCCTAGAGATGCTATAATAGGATTAACTTGCCATATTCCTATTAAAGATAATTGTTCTCCTAAAAAATTAAGAGTTAAAGGAATACCAGTGTTAGCTAAAGTAAAAATAAAGAAAAGAATACTAAAAACAGGCATATAAGTTACTAACCCTCTAATATAATTAATAATTCTAGTACCTGTTCTATCATAAATTATACCTCCAACACAAATAAATAGAGCTGGACTTACAAATCCGTGGGCTATAGCTAATAAAATAGCACCTTCAATACCTACTAAATTATTAGAAAACAACCCTAAAACGACTACAGCCATATGTGCTACACTACTATAAGCAATTAATCTTTTAGTATCTTGTTGAATAATAGTAGAGAAACTAGCATAAATTAAAGAAATAATAGCAAAAGTTTGAACTAAAGGACTAAAATAATTAGTAGCATCGGGTAATAAATTAATTAAAACTCTTAAATAACCATAAGTTGCTAATTTTAAGATAGTTGCTGCTAATAAAATAGATCCAGCTAAAGGTGAATCACTGTGAGCTTTAGGCAACCAAATAATAAAAGGATATAAAGGAGTTTTAACAGCGAAAGCTATAAAGAAACCTAACCATAATAATTTTTGACTATCTAAACTTATTTCATATAAAGAAATTAATTGGAAGTCAGTATTCCCAATATAACTATAAATTACTAAAATGCTTAATAACATTGGTAAACTACCAGCTAAAGTATATAAAAAAAATAAGAAAGCAGATCTGAATCTATCATTACCATGTCCAAAAATAAGAATAACAACAAATAAAACAGGTAACACACTTTCAAAAAAAATATAAAATAATAGTAAATCTAATGAAACAAAAGCACAGATTTGTAAAGTTTCTAAAACTAAGAATGAGATTAAAAATAATTTTAAATTTTTTGTAATATTTGTATAATTAGATAATAAAGCTATTGGAGTTACAAATGTTGTTAATAATACAAAATATAAAGATACACCATCTATTCCAAAATTTAAATGACAAAAATTTAATTGATTAAATTCAGTCTGAATAACAAATTGATATTGAGTATTACAACTAGAATCGAACTCATACCATAAGAATAAAGAAATAAAAAAATTTAATAAAGAAGTCGTTAACGCTATTTTTTTCATTTGATTTTTACTTTCTAGCGTATTTGACATAGGTAAAATTATTAAGGATCCAACTAAAGGTATTAATAGTAATAATGTTAACATTTTTTGTTTTGTTTAATTTTTATTTTTTGTTTTAATTCTAATCTCTTGAGCTTTTCTAATTTTTTGGTTTTTTGTTTAATTTTTCTAGCGGAGCAAGCTGCGAATGCAGCAGCTGCTTCGTAGAAGTTACTTTCCTCGAAATACCGAAATAACTTGCTTAGAAATAAGCCAGCTATTAAATTAGAAAACTTCTATATTATAATAATTACTCTTTTTAATAAATTTAGCTTGCTTAGAAATAAGCTGATCTCTCCCTTATTCTTGTTACAAGTAACTAGTATAAAAAGAAAATTACTTTAAGTAATTTAAAATAGAAGAAGAATTGAATAATTTTAATTATTATATTTAACTTTAAATTAAATTTATCATACTTATATTTATTTATATTTAATTTTTTTTTATATTTAGATTTTTTTAGCAGTTTTTTTATTTGTAGTTTAGATTATTTGTTTCTAGCTTAATAAAACCAAATTTATTTAATTTGTAGTGCTGTATTCTTGCTGCTGCGAATTGTTACAAAATTACAAGCAATCTTTCTTTCTACAGAAAATGCTATAACTATTAAATTTTTAATTATTATACTAACTATTTGTTTAACAGATACGGTTGTTGCTATTCTATTTTATTAGCTGCTGCAAATCCTACAGTTAAAAGAATGCAGTCTTTCTTATTTGCTTAGAAATAAGCAAATAACCTCATTTTTACTAGTCTCTTTATTTCTAGCTTTAGCTCCGCAAGTAAAAATTGACATAATGCTGTATTTTGTTGCTAGTCTATTTTTTTATAAGCGCAAACCGCTAGAGATAAGCTAGCAATTTAACAATAAATAAAAGAAGAACTGTGGATTTTGATAGAAAAAACTTATTTATTTGCTTTGAAAGCAAGCTAGTAACTGCACTCGCAGCTATGAATAGTTGTAATTACTAATAAATAAGCTAGTATTTTTATATATAATATTATTATTAATATGTTGCGGAGCAAGGGTATCTTAATTTTTTAACTTTAGAAAACCATATAAAATATTACTAATATAACAATTAATAGGAAGTAGAGTAATCGAAACTCTGTCTGTAATGTGTAAAATTACTGCTAAACCACTCAGCTAACCTCCTTTTGATTAAAATTCAAAATTTAAATTTAAATAGGTTTGGGTTTTATATAAATTATTGTAATTTATTACTAGCTTAAAAAATAAAAATTACTTTTTAGGCTTATTTCTAAGCCAGTAGTTAAGTAATAAATTGATTAAATAATTAAAAATGAGGTTACTTGTTACAAAGTTACAAGTAATAATTCACATAAAATTATATGTGAGAGCAAATTAGTATTTTTAATTTTGTAACAATTCGCAGCAGAATTGGATTGCCTACAAATTAAAAATTAATATTTAAAAAATAAAAGATAGTAATAAATAGTGATAGGGGGTTGCTGCACCCTAGCTCTGCTAAGATATTATTTCTAACTGTTTGTAATTTTGTAACAGAAGAAATAAAATATTTTTATATTTTTATAATAAATATAAAAATATTTAAGGTTAAATTAATTCTATAAACCAATTTTTGTATTATTATTAGCTATTGCTAATATTACTTAATTTAATATAAATATTTTTAGTAAATATAGGAATTTTATTTTCTATTACTAGTAGTTGTTATATATAAATCTCTAATACTAGCAACTAGTTTTAAATATTAATTTATACTAATTATTTATCTTCTATTTATATTAGCAATAACTATAATACAATAATATAATAATGAGTTAATAAATAATTTAATTAATAGTGTAATAAGAACTAATATTATTAATATATAATAAATGAAACAAACATAAGTGTTAACTATTAAATATAAAAATAGTAGATATTTAAATATTTTTATGAGCAAACTAGTACAAATTTTCCATAAATTTTTCCACAAAATCTATTTTGTTATATAATATATATTTTACATATACCTAAGTTTTCCTTAATTATAATCTTTCTACTATAATTTATTATAATAACCGCTGTCTAGTAGTTATTTTATAACAAGAAGTACTAACAGAAGCATTTTTTTAATAAAAAAGTAGCAATCGCAAATAATTAAAGTATTAGAATTTTAACCTTCTTTTAATAATTATTTTGCTTGCTTGTTAAAAATAATTAAAAATAAAATAATAAATAACTAGTAACTAGCTAAAGCTAGATATAACTATATTATTATTTATATGGTTATCATATACTGCTAATAATTAAGACCTAAGGGATTTGAACCCTTATAATATCCATTATGAGCGAATTGCATTAACCATTATGCTAAAGTCTTTTTAATTTATTGAAAATTTAAACTAGTTGCGGAGCAAGATCATGCTTTGCAATTCAAATACAAATTTGCAAAAGAAATGTTAAACAAAAAGAGTGGCTAGATTAAAAAGGGAAAAAAATTATTAGTTCTTCTAGCTTTTAAATCTCCTTTGTTTTAGCTGCTTTGGAAGCAAGTACCTTATAATTACTAGTAACTTTAGTAACAAATAACAAGTAACCTATAAGCAGGAGAGGAAATTAACTACTCTTTTATTATTATAAGAGTAGTTAATTTCTAGTAGAAATTTTGTAACAAGAATGCAGCAATAATTACTACAAAAATAAAATAAATCTGCGAATCCAGCAAGCAAATATAAGAATAGTAGTAAATTTTAAATATCTTTTGTTTTAGCTGCTTCTAATGAAATAAACTGCTTGAATTACAGCAGTCTTTTGCTTAGAAATAAGCTAGAACTTGTACTAGTTATTTTATAACAAGAAGGAGTAACTAAAGCAATTTCTACAATTTAAAAATTAAAAAATAAATTATAAGGTTCGAATCCTTTAATTTATTCGATTATATTACAAATATATTTATTATAAAAAGCAATTTATTTAGTAATATAAAAAAAAATTCAAAGTTAAAATCTTATTAGCTGAACAAACTTTTATTTTTAAGTAATAATAATTAAAATAATTAGCCTAAGATTAATTAATTTAGGTTGATTTGCTACTTGCTTATTTTGCAAGTTAGTTAGCTATCCAAAAATTATTGCATATAATAATCAATAGTTTTTAGTTTTTAGTATAGCTTCAATTTACAGTTAAACAAAAAAAAAACCAAAAGATTATATTAATATAAAATTTATATTATAAAACAATATTGTTTTATAATAAGCAATATTATTAATATATTTAGACTGGTTGGATTTACCTGTAACTAAGTTATTTGTTACTTGCTTCCAAAGCAGCTAAAACAAAATAAACGAGCATTCGCAGCAATATTGCTTGCGATTTTATTTTTATAGAAGCAAGCTGCTTATAGGGAGGGTAAAAGCTAGCGTTGCAACGCTAGTAAATTTCAGATAAAATATAAGTTAGTATTACAAATACTAATTAGATATAAAATTAAGATTAGATCTCCTTAGTCTAAATTAAAACAAAGCTTGTTTGTAGCTGCTTCGCAGCAACAAGAAATAGGAAATAATATACTATATAAGCTAGAAAAGCTTGTTAGTATAATTAAGTTTAAGGTCAATCAGGAGATTAGTTTCAATATAAATTTTAAAATGTCAAATTTTTTTTCTATTTTTAGCTGCTGCTTTGCGGGAACAGCAATCATTTTTAATGATGTATCTGAGCCTTGGCAATTAGGTTTCCAAGATAGTGCTGCACCAGGTTTTACAGGTTTAGTAACTTTACATAATACTATTGGATTTTATTTAGTTGTAATAAGTTTTTCTGTATTTTGGGTATTATTTTCTTTAGTTTATTATTATAATTCTAATAAAAACCCGATAGCACATAAATATTTAACACATGGTACTGTATTAGAATTAGTATGGACTATTACACCAGCATTAATTCTAATAGCTATTGCTTTCCCTTCATTCAGATTATTATATTTAATGGATGAAGTAATTTCTCCAACTTTAACTATAAAAGTAGTAGGTCACCAATGGTATTGGTCTTATGAATACTCAGATTTTATTACAGATAGTGGGGATTCTATAGATTTTGATTCTTATATGATTCCTGAATCTGATTTAGAATTAGGACAATTCAGACTATTAGATGTTGATAATAGATTAATTATCCCTGTGGATTGCCATATTAGATTAATTGTTACTGGATCTGATGTTTTACATTCTTTCGCTGTACCATCTCTAGGGTTAAAATTAGATGCTGTTCCAGGTAGATTAAATCAAGTATCTTTTGTTGCTGAAAGATCTGGTACTTTCTATGGTCAATGTTCTGAAATTTGTGGAGTATGGCATGGATTTATGCCTATAGTAGTTGAAGCTGTACCTTCTCAAGAATTTTTAGTTTGGGTAGATTCAGCTTCTTCTTAAAATTTATAGCTGCTGTATTCTTGCTTGTTACAAAATAATTAATTATTTTAACAGCTATAAATATATATTAACCCCCCCCCCCTCCTTTTTATATTATAGAATATTCAATTTTTTTTTTAGGTCTCTAGCTGGCTAACTTACTTGTAACGAATTAGCTAGTTAGTAAGCCAGCCCAGCCACAGTAAATTTAACTTTATTAATTTTTAAAAATTGCATTATTTTGGGGTATTCCTTACGAAGTAAGCAAGCAAATTATATAATTTTTTGTATAATTTTGTAATTTTATCTATCAAAATATAACAGGAGATATAGTACTAATTGTAATTTAAATTAATAAATGTTGTCCCACAAAGCAGCATACTTGTTATAAGTTTTTTTTATTTATCTAACCGAGAAATCATTAAATGATCTAAAAATAGAGAAAAAAAAATACTATTAAATATAAAAATCTTTATGCAACTAAATTCTATTTATATAAAAATAATATAGAAATAGACTTTCAAGACTCTAAAAATATTAGAGAAATATTTAGTGGTAACTTATGTTAATATAATAAATAATTATGTAAACCACTATGCTGCGAAGCAACTTTTTAAAGCTATTTATATAGAATTACTAACTAGACCTTCCATTAGAAATTCTTTAGCTTTTGATAATATTATTACAATACAAGCTTATACTTCTGATCCTATACCTTATGATAGGATTCTAATTGCAGATGATATCCAATTTAATGAGTTATCAAGTTTGGATGATTTTTATAATCAAATTATATTTAGTTATAATGGAAATATACATGATTTAGATATTATCTCATTACATATATATATAAATTTATAAAATAAGTATTATATAATAGGGACAACATGGTGTATTTTAGTAAAGCTTTGCGATTTATTAAAATAAAGGTTCGAATCCTTTTCTCTCTATTATATTAAATTTTATTTATCATTAATGAATTATTCTTATCATAATATTAAATTTTATTTATTATTAATGAATTATTAATAAGTAATTCATAACTTATATTATCCAAAGAAAAAAAGTGAACTCCCTGGTGAGATGTTGTATTATCCAATAAGTGTAGGCCCCTATATTTTATAACAAGTTTAATATTAGAACAAATAAATATAAGTTTTAAAATATAAACAATATGAAAAAACTATTTTGGTCCAATAAAGAATATAAATTAGAATCTTCTAATATTATAGCCAATCTGTTTATAGATAATTATATTAATCTTTTCTGGAATGAGGTTATGTCTAAATTAGATGTAAAACAACATATTTTATTATTAATTAGAGTTAAATATACTAATGGTAGTTATTCAACTATTGGTGATTTACAAAAATTAACTAATAAAAATGCTAGTAAAGATATGCTAATTAAATATTTAAAAAACATAATTAACTTATCATTTGAAGCATATAAAGATATTCCAATTTCTTCTATAATTTTTAGTTATGGTATTAGAGAGGGATTAATTTCAGAAGATATTAATACTAGCTCAATAACTAGTAAATATCACACTTATTATAATAATAAATTACCTATTGCTATATTACCTGAACAATATGGTAAAATATTAACTAAATTAGATAATATCTATTTCATAAGTTGCTCCAATAATGCTACTATTATTTTAGAACAAAATAAAGATAAAACTATCAATACAATTAAATATATTAAAAATGACAAAGTTTTATTTAATTGGACCGATGAAATTTTAGATAATAATAATAGATTTGTTAGAAAAATTGGTAAATCCATTTTATATTATGAAAATGGTGAACTTTATTTATATACTATAGTTAAAAAAACTAAGGCTATAAATAAAAAGAAATTACCTAAAAATGTTAAACAAAATCGGAAAATTGTTACAATGGACCTAGAAACTATTCTAGTTAATAATATTCATACTCCTTATTTATTGAGTTGGTTTGATGGTAAAATTAGTAAATCATATTTTATTAAAAATTTAATAGAAAAAGATTTAGAAGATAATATTTTCCAAATGATTAAAAATGCTATCAAAGATCTAAATATTAAAAAATATAATAATTATAATATTTATTTACATAATTTTAGTAGATTTGATGCATATTTTTTAATAAAACATTTATGTAAGTTAGGATTTGTTGATCCTATAATTCATAAAGGTAAAATTATTAGTTGTAACTTTACTTCACATGAAAATGGTATTTCAATAACTTTTATGGATTCTTATTTAATTTTACCTAGTTCCTTAAAAAATTTGTGTAAATCTTTTTTAGTGAAAGATCCTAAAGGTATATTCCCTTATAAATTATATGATATTAATTATAATAGTAAAATAGTACCTGATTTTAAATATTTTTCTGGTATTACTATTGATCAATATAATAATTATAAAGATCTATATAAAGATAAAATTTGGAATTTCAAAGATGAAGCTATAAAATATTGTGAATTAGATTGTATCTCATTATTCCAAATACTAGTCAAATTTAATCATTTAATCTTTGATAGATTTAAATTAAATATTAATAAATTCCCTACTTTACCTAGTTTATCTTTTGCTATATTTAAAACTCACTATATATCTGAAGATATGGAAGGTATTCATATGATTAGTGGTGATATTTCAAATAAAATTAGAAAAGGATATACTGGAGGAGCTGTGGATATGTATATTCCCACTAATCCAATGGGTAAGAAAATTTATGCATATGATGTAAATTCTTTATATCCTTATATAATGTCTAAATATAAGATGCCTATTGGTAATCCTACTTATTTTGAAAAGGATATTACTAAAATAGAACCTAATGCTTTTGGCTTTTTCTATTGTAAAATTATTGCTCCAGAGGGTTTAATCCATCCTATTTTACAAATACACCATTCAGGTAAAGATGGCGGCTTTAGCAGTAGAACTATTGCACCATTAGGTATTTGGGAAGGTATGTACTTTAGTGAAGAGTTATATAATGCAGAAAAATATGGCTATAAATTTGAAATTTTATGAGGATATACTTTTGAATCTGATTATGTATTTAAAGATTTTGTGGATGATATATATAAATTAAGATTAAAATTTCCTAAAAATGACCCTATGAATTATATTGCTAAGATTATATTAAATTCTTTATATGGTAGATTCGGTATGGATGATAATTTTGTTTATACTAATATTATTAATAAAAAAGATTATCCTAAATTTGAGGCACAAAAAGGTGCAGTAGAATCTATTTTAGATGTAATTGATTTAGAAGATAATTATCTAGTTCAAGTTAAAAATCCTCAAGTTGAATTAGATACTAGATTAGATAATGGATCTGAAAATCACAATGTTAATATTGGTATTGCTAGTGCTATTACAGCATATGCTAGAATTCATATGTCACAATTTAAGAATAATCCAAATTTACCTAATTTATATTATTCTGATACTGATAGTGCATATTTTGATGGCCCTTTACCTGATTCAATGGTAGATCCTAAGAGATTAGGTGCTCTTAAATTAGAAGGTATATATGAAAAAGCTATATTTTTAGCTCCTAAAGTTTATGCTTTAAAAAATACTGCTGCTCCGCAGCAAGAAGAAATTATTAAAATTAAAGGTTTAAATAAAGAAGCTATTAAAAAAAATAAAATGACTTTAGAATATTTAGAATTATTATTGGAAAAAGATTCTAAATTAGAATTTGAACAAGATAAATGGTATAAGAATTTAGATGTAGCTAATATATTAATAAAAAATGAACTATATACTTTAAAAGCTACTAATAATAAGAGAGAGTTAATTTATAATAATAAAGATATATTAATTGATACATATCCTTATATTATAAATAATGATAAAATTATTAATAATGAAGCTTGCTCCTAACGAAATAAGCAGCTACCTAAGAAGTTAGAAGTAGAAATAAAAATTACAAATAAATTTAATTAACCCCTCCTTAGGAGCCAAAGGTAAACAATAGATTTTATATTTCAATAATCGGTTGGAGATCGACCAGATTATTAATTTAATACTTATTCTAGCTTGCTTAGAAATAAGCAACTATTCTCTAGCAAGATATGCATGGTGGAGTCTAACAGCAAAATACAGTATGCATCAAATAAAATTAATATCAAACGGTAGTAATTTCAATTATATGATTATTAAAATATTTAAATATTTATCTAATCTTATTAATTATATTATTAAATATTGTAGTTATTGCTTTGCATTTAAGAGATTTATTATAAATATTAAATATATTAAATATATTAGCTGCTTCTTATCAAGTGCTAGGGAGATAATAAGCCAATCTAAATTATATAAAATCTATATCTTATATAATAAAAGTATTAAACTACTATCCATTATAAATATAATAATATTATTATATTACAGTAATTTCCAATTATATTTTGAATTTGATTATATAACATTCATAGCAATTATTAGTACTATATATAATATATTACCTTTTAATAAAGAAATAGGGAATCTATTCTTAAAACTAAAGAAAATATTTTATATTTTTAATGAGGATTTTGATAGCGATTCACAAATATCTAATCATTTAGTAGCTCCACTAGAGAATATTGAAGATAAAAAGGAATCTGTTATAGACGATTCTTCTAAGAAAGTTTCTTTGGAAATTAGCTCTGATATTCCTTCAAATAATCCTGACTCATCCTCCTATAATAAAGGTAAAATTATTTGTATTACTATTATAGGCATAGGTATATGTGCTTATATTTATTGGGATATTTATACTCAAGGTATAATTTATTCTACAGTTTATTCTATTTATAATAATTTTATTTCTTCTAATGATGACGGGAATGATACAGCATCATCTTCTGATTATTCTTCTGATTCTTCTTCATCTTCTGAGGTTTCTAATGCCCCATCTTATAGTAGTTCAACTACATTAGTATCATTTACAGATTTAGTACAATCTAATACTATAGTTGAAAATAATATAAGGTTTATGTTTTGGGATTATAATGTAGAAATACCAGCAGGTTCCAGAATTATATTATCGGAACAGAATAATTTAATATATTCAACTCCAGATAATAGATTTATTAATTTTTCTAGAGCTATATTCCCAGATGGTGGAATATTTACTACTAGACATGAGGTAAATATATAAGATATTAATATATTTTAAATTTAATATCATTTATCTTGCTTAGAAATTAGCTAGAAATAAAAATATGATTATTTTCAGCTGATTATTTCGTTAGAAGCTAAGAATAAATTTAAACCCCCCCTTTATGAAGATATTGATTTAAAAATTTTACAAAATAAATGGTATAAATATATTGATAAAGGTAATATTGAAATCTTAGAAGAAATTTATACTTTAAAAACAAAAGCTAACAAAAATATATTAGTTTATAATGATGAAAATAGATTAGTAGGGACTGAACCTATCACCTTATTTGATGGAGAAATTAGTAAATATATTGAAATTTAAAATTTAAACCCCTTTTTTGGATTATTTGGTATTTAAGATGATTTGCAGCATTCGCAGCAGCACCAAGAATATATAATATATAAAATATAGTCATTCTATCTCTGTAAGAAATTTATACTTTATAAACAATCTCATCTCATCTCATATCTTATTTCTAGAGCCAATCTCTATTTATTATATAAAATGATGAAATATTACAAATTGTGTCCTAAAAATATAATTTTTCAAAATATCTCAAAAAATCAATTTTCCCAAAAAAAGATAAAAAGAAATTATTATTAAATACCTTAATTTTTAAAAATTAGTGTACTTCCTATCTACTATATCTCCACGCCTATATTTTTCAAATTTTATTGGAAAGGATGATAGTTTGGAATTTAGACTAGCTGCGGATGCTGCTAGTAGAAAAATATAATAATTTAATTAAAGGAAATATTAAAATGGCAAGAGTGAGGTGATTCGAACACCTATCCTCGATTTTGGAGATCAACATATTAGCCAATTAATACTACACTCTTCAAATAATTAACACTAAATTTGAAACTTAAATACGAACAAAGAGACTTGAACTCTTAAGGGTTAACACCCACTTCTTCTTAAGAGAAGATTGTTTACCAATTTCAACATGTTCGTATCATTTTTATATTTCCAATTAAAAAAAAAATATATTTAAATTATTATATTTTTCTTTATATAAACAAATTTTTCTAGCTGCTGCTTCTATAAAAAAGCAGTTTTTTTTTGTTTGTTTTGTTTTTCTTTGTTTTTAATATAATTAATAATCTTCTTTTAATTTTTCTATTGCTGGGCTATAATTAATTTTTTTATTTAAAATATATATAATACTTATATCTATATATTTAATATGAAATGGAAATATTAATAAGATTATTTGTATCCTCGCTTTTGCTCCGCAAATAAGCCATTTAATTAATTTTTATACATAATTGCTTGTAATTTAAATAGATTAATTCATTATTTTTATATTCTTATATTATTAATAAAAGAGAAGCTAATTATAATAATATAAATTTTATACATAAATATAAATTTTAGTTTTAAATTTAATTATATAAAATATTTAAATTTTGATTAAAATATAAAAACTTATTTAGCTATTGCTTTTTTTAAATCTAGTTAATAATTATTATGCTGTTTGTTATAAAATTAGCTAGCAGTTGTTGTTGCATCAAGGATTTAAAAAGAGATTTAAAAAAAGCAACCAGTAATCAGCATCTTGCTTGTTACAAAATAACTAGTTACTAGTAGTTACAAAGCTGCTGTTACAAATTGAAATAATGCTGTCAAAATAGACTAGTTATTTAATTAAAAATTACTAGAAAATATAAGTAATAGTAAATTAAATATAATATAAATTTAATAATAAACCGATAATATTTTTTATAAGCAATGAAATCTTGGCAAAATAATATATTATTAAATAATCTGTTTTTAGCTCAAAATAATGAAATTAAAAAAGATTTAACTAATAAAAATATTTTAATGAAAAATTCATCTTTTGATTCTAGTTTTAATTCAGTACAAAGTATTAATACTAATTTATCTTATCTTAAAAAAGAATATAAAAATATTAATAATCATATAATATTGGCAATAGTTAGAGCTAGTAGATCTATTAGAGTTTCTAGAGATCACTTGAGATTTATTAGAATATTAAAAATTTTAAATCTTATTTGCTATAGCAAAGCAGCTGCTGCAAAGCAGCAGGAGGAGTTAATAAATACAGGAGGTAATGCGGTATTAGCTAATAAAGAAATTTCTATAGCGCAGCTTGCTTCATTAAAAAAATTTAAATTAATTATTAAATTATTTAGTAAAAATTTCACAGCTGCTTGCATTGGTAATAAAACCCACTCAATAGCAATAGGATCCAGCTGCAGCAAAGCAGGACTAGAAACTTCTAATTTAAACTACTCAAATTCTAATTTATCTAAAGCAGGTCAATATTTAAAAATTTTAAATAGTAATTTACTTTTAAGAAATAGAAAATTTGATTTATTAAGATCAAATTTAGCAGTTATTCTTAAAAAAAGAATAAAAACTTTTAGTGAAATATTTTCTGCAGCTGCTATTTTGCAGCAACACACATACACAGAAAATAATTACAAAAATTTACCTAATAAAAATTATATTATATCTCAATATTTACAAAATTATATACAAACTAAATTAAATTTAAATAAATATAAAGGGTGCTGTAGCAAAGCAGCAACTAGAGTTAGTTATAATAAAATTATAGGATATAAATTTAAAAGTAATTACAATAATAATTTTAAAAAAAATCCTACTTGCTTCCTTGGTGCTGCTGCAAATACAACATATTTTAATGGCGCAGAAACTTATAAATTATTATATATTTTTTTTAAAAGTATGTATTGTTTAATAAGTAAACCTGTTTTTAAATATACTAATGATAAAATTATAATACAACTATTCTATTATTTAAATATTCCTAGAAAAAAAATATATAGATTATTTTCAATTTTTTATATTAATTCTATTAAAAAAAAATGGTCAACTTCTCTAGTTTGCTCCGCAAATAATAAAAAAAATAAAGATTCTTCTAATTTAGTAACTAGCTGCTCCGCAGCAAAAATAAGATTTTTATCAAATAAAATTTATATTAGATTGAGAGTTAGAAAAGCTATTTCTAGACTTAAAAATAAAATAAATTTAAATTTATTATTTAAATTAAGAAAATTAAGTTTAAATAAAATTTTCGATAATAAATTTAAATTAATTTGTGAAATTTTGAGTAATAGTTTTAATAGACCTGTTGAATTACAATTAACTAGATTACATCATCCTTATCATGATAGTAATATTTTAGTCAATATTTTAGCTTTAAATCTTAAAAATAAAAGAAAAAAAGCTAGTATTTTGCTGCAAAAGATTTTTTCTAAAAATCCAGTTAAAGATTTAAATGATCCTAATTTAATATCAGCCAATAGTATTCCGGCTTTCTTATCTGGATTAAATATTAAAATATCTGGGAGATTAATGGGTGAATCTATTATACCTAGAAGAACTACTAAAATATTTGGAAAAGGAGCTTCTGCTACTGGTAAAGTCAATTATTTAGATGCAGCTAGAATTACACACAAAAATAGAAAAGGAGCTTATACTATCAAAATTACTTCAGGTCAAAATTTTTTTTAAATGTACTCAATACGAAGCAATATTTTTATAGCTAATTAGCTTCAAAAATAAATCGATTATTTCTTATTATTTATCTAGCTTAAGCTAGATAGATAATTAATTATTTGTCTCTTTCTTGTAACAAGCAAATAAATAACAGTAAATTTTTTTAGTATTAAAGATTAGTTAATATAGTTATAATTCTTTTATAGCTTATCTCTAAATAAAATTGCTTCCAAACCCCCACCCAATAATTTTTAATAGCAAAGATAATACAGCAAGCTAAGTCAGCTTCTTGCTAGAAATTAGCGGCTTTTCGTAAAAAAATAATTTATTTTTAAATGCTGTCTTTTGTAAGCAAATAACTTTGTAGTTTATTATAAAATTACAGCAGTATTCTTGCTTGTTACAAAATAGCTAGCAGCAAGCAAGTTACAATAAGCAGCAGCTGCATTATTTGCTTTTATAAGCAACCATAAACTAGCTTATAAAAATTATTTATATACAGATTAAATTAAAGATACTGGGCAGGTGATCCGATTGGTAATGGTGGTTCTCTGTAAAAGAATTGGTTAATAGCCGCAAAAGGTTCGATTCCTTTACTGCTCAATATTATTATAATTGTATTATTTTCTTTGTTGCTTATAAAAAGAAAACAATTAATTAGATTTTTATCAATCAAAAAAAATTTACTGTTCTTGTAACTTGCGGTGCTAGTAATTAGTTATTTCTAACAGCTAGGATTTGTATGCTCAAACTAAATAAATTTTAGTATTATTGCTTTGCTACGAAGTAAATTAGGAGCCTTAGCTAGGAATAATATTTCTATATTTACTATAAAAGTAAATTTGTAATATAAGAATAGTAAATTGAATTTAAATAAATTGCAAATCATAAAATATAATTAAATTATATTATAACTTATATATAAATATTTTTAATAGAAATATTAAATAATATTATACTGGCAGCTGCATTCTTGTCATTTTGAGTCATTTTTGAATGCAAAATTTGCAGCATTCGCTACTATAAGCTAACCCGAAACAAAGCTTGCTTCCTAGCTGCGGTGCAACAATTCTAGACTCACTTTTTAATCTAAATATATTGCTTAGAAGCAAGCAATAATATTGCTGCTTATTTATTATCAGCAAAAGCTAAAAATATTTATATTAAATTGCAGTGTAGCAAATGCAAAGCAGCTGCAATTTAAACTGGTTATTGCAAAGCAAGTGAAATGGTGTAATTGGTAACACAGCAGTCTCATGAGCTGTTATTTAAGATTCGAATTCTTATTTCGCTTTTAAATTTATTTTTTAGCTGCAAATGTTGTAAAAATAGACAACTCTTTTTTTAAGTTTATCTAATTTCATCCTAGTGTCTTTTCTTGTTTTTGTAACTAGTTTGCTTAGAAATAAACTTGCTTCGCAAGGACAGCTTATTGCTTTTATAAGCAAATCAAGAATAAATAATAATTATTATATAATAGTTGTAAATACAGCAACTAATTAACGAATTAAGCAATTAAATGCTTTGCTATAAATAAGCTAGCTGAACTGGCTCGCTTCCAAAGCAACAATGCAAGAATGCAGCTTTTTTTTTCCAGAGCAGATGAAATTTGAATTATTTTTAGTTGCTGTATTTATCCTAGTTATTTTGTAACAAGGACGCTAGCAAAAGCATTTAAATAACGAGTATAGTTAAATGGTATAACTTCTACCTTCCAAGTAGAAATTATCAGTTCGATTCTGATTACTCGTATTTATAAAAAATTTGAGCATATTTATAATATAATATATAGGTATTTTTTATAAAATATATAAAGATATTAAATTAAAATATTTTACATTTTATAATCTCATTAATATTATTATTATTTTTTATATTCTAATTGTCAATTTTGACAGCATCTTTACTCGTTCTGTATTTACTAATTGTTATTATTTCTAGTAATTTATAACAAGCTGATTTATTAGCAAACGGTGCCAGGACAGAAGAGCATTAGCAAATAATGCAGATATTTATTTAATAATAAACGCTAGATTTAAATTTTTGTATCTGATAGTTAAATTGTAAATATAAAATATTTTATAATAGGTCAGGTCAATTAAATTTAAAAAGCAGAGATTTTTCTTTCTTAGATAAGCTCTTTAAAGACTTAAATTTAAAACTTGCAGCATTCGCTGCTTTCTAACTTAAAAAAAGCAGTTTTCTTGTAACTTGCTTAGAAATAACTAGAAGCTAGCAATTGATTAATAGTAGACAAAAAAAATTAAGAAATATTACTTGCTTTGCAACTAAAATTATGCCTCAAATAATTCCTTTTTATTTTGTCAGTCAAATTTTTGTAACATTTATTTTATTATTTAGTGTTATTTATGTACTTTCTAAATATATTTTACCTTTAAATTTATTTTCTCAAGTTATTAGAAGCTATATTATAAAATTAACAAATAAAAATTAAATTTTTTTAATTAAGCAATATTTATTATAACCCCCTTGCTTTGCTAAAAAAATTCACCTATTTCAATAATTTTAAAAATAAAATCAACCGAGGAAATTTCTAAATAAAAGTATCGATGATGATATAGTAATAACATTATAAACAATAAAAATAAATAGTAATTTAAAGGGATTATTAAGGAACAAAAAAGCAAATTTACAAAAAAGGAGGTAAATACCAAAAGCTTTATTCTGAATTTAGGAATTGGTTTGTGTAATTAATAAGTTTATTATTAATATAGCAAATTTATTAGTAAGCGATCCTAAGGTAAATCTTATCTATAATATACTTCCTGAAGTAAAACATTTTATGTAAGGAAAGGAAAGGAAATCAACCGAGACTCCGAAAGTAATGGCGAGTGAAATCGGATTAGCTTTAAATTTATTGTAATATAATTATGAAAATAACTTATTATTAACTTGAAATTATCTTCTTATTTTTAATTTAAAAATATTTAATTTAAATATTATTTAGTTTTCTTATTCTTTATTTTTTTTCTAATTTTTTAATTCAATACAAAATATAAATTTAATTATAAGTGTGCTTAGTTTAATTAAGAAGACAAAAATTATAGTAGTAAAATTTCATGTAATTTTTGTACAGAATAAGGTTATACCAGTCCTGTAGAGTTAATAACAATAATCATGGTCTAGACTTAATTATTAACTTATTTAGTTAATAATAATTTTGTAGAACTAGAGTGAGTACAATGAGAGATAACTTGTTGGAATATAGGGGAACCATCCTCTAAAGCTAAGTATTGTAAATTTAGCGATAGTGAAAAGTACTGTGAAGGAAATTTTTGAAAAGTTAGTAGTAAACTAGGTGAAATAGATTGTGAATTAGTAATTCTATAAGCAGTCGAAATTCCAATTTTTTTATATAAAATATTTAATTAAGGAATGACGGCGTACCTTTTGCATAATGGGTCAGCAAGTTAATATAAGTAGCAAGGTTATTTACCCCTAGCGAAAGCGACTGGACTAATTTAATAGTGTTGGGCAAGTTACTTATATTAGACCCGAAGCCAGGTGATCTTACCAAAATCAGATTGTAAAGGATCGAACGGGTGAATGTTGCATAATTCTCCGATGAATTTTGGTAAGCGGTGAAATGCTAATCTGACCTGGTGCTAGCTGGTTTTCTACCGAAACATATTTTAGTATGATATCTTTCTTTAGATTTATGGAGGTACAGCAAGGCGATTCCCAACAAGTTTAATTAATTTTTAAAATTAAATGCGTTCAGGTTGCGGGGATTTAATAAATCTTACCTTTGGAAGCGAATCTCGGAATTACATAAATTGATGATAGATATTCAGACTGTTCATGCTAAGTTGGACAGTCAAGACGGAAACAGCCGAGAACACTGATCAAGGTCCCAAATGATTGTTAAGTGAAAATAAGGACGTAGCAATATCTAATACAGCTGTGAAGTGAGCTTGGTAGTTGCTACTTTTAATGAACGTTTGTAACAACGCATCAGCAGTATTATTATTTAATAATAAATAATAAAGGATAGTAGCGCCGAAAATTTAACGGGTCTAAAACAATCAACCGATATCGTGTTGGTTACTTTTTTATATTTAAATAATATAAAATAAAAAAAATATATTTTTTTTGTAATCTAGGTAGTAGAACATTCAGTTTAACTGTTTATAAAATAGTGTTTCATTATTTTTTAGGTTACTGAAGAGAGAATGCTGACATGAGTAACGTAAAAAATTTCTATAATGAAATTCGCCGAATACGAAAGGGTTGCAAATAGAAAGGTTAAACCGTTTTGTTTTAAAGCGGCCTCTAAGGACCATAGCGAAAGCTGTGGCTGATGAGTAAAGAATAGAAAGTCCACCTGCTTAAAGTGGGCCAGGAAAATAATATTCATATATTATTAAATTAATAATTACTAATTTAATAGATACTACCGTACCCTAAACCGACACAGGTTCGTAGGTAGAGTATACTAAGGCGCAGAGCTAAAAGTTGTTAAGGAACTCGGCAAATTCACCTCATAAGTTTAACGATAAGAGGTACCTTATTTTATATAAAATAAGGTGGCACAAAATCGGAGGCCCCGACTGTTTACTAAAAACACAACACAGTGCAATCATGAATATGGTAGTATACTGTGTGAAATTTGCCCGATGCCATTAATATAAGAAAAGTTATGGGTTTGTTTTATTTAAACAATACTGTGACCTATCGAAAATCTGGTTAATAGCGGTCTTAACTATGAGGATCTGTTTAAAAACCTACAGGGTCCTCAAAAAACTCGATGATATGCTGGAATCTCCTAAAGCTTTAAATAATTTAACTATTAAAGTTAAAAGTAATAAAATTAAAGATGAACAATGGACAATCAGCAGGGAATATTAAAAGGGAAAAAATAAATATGGAATATATATATTTGTTTATTTATGGGTCAGCAAGTTAACTGTTCTAGCTGTAATTACAGCTGCAATATTTTTCTTGGTTAGCAGCATTCGCAGCTGTAATAAAAAAATTAAATAGCATTTATTAAATGTAACAAAAATGATAAAATTCTTTTTTATTTGACAAAAATAAGAAATATTAAAAATCCTTCATATTTATTTTTTCTAGGTGGTTTTGTTGAAGGTGAAGGATCTAACTCTGTATCTGTAACTATTCATAAAAATTTTAAATTTGGAGTAAATATTCAACCTGTTTTTAATGTTAGCCAACATAAAAACGGTTTAGATATTTTATACTCATTTAAGGAACTTTTTGGAAATTCAGGTTCAGTTGTTGAAAAATCAGGATCTCCTGATATTCATGTTTATACTTTAAAGGGTTATAAACAAATAATAAAATATGTTATTCCTTTTTTAGAAGCTTATGTTCAACCATTTGGTTGTAAAAAAGAAGAATTTACTATTTTTAAAAAAATAGTAATATTATCTTCAGAAGGAAAACAGAAATATAAAGATGATTTAATTGATATGGTTAGACTTGCTTATACTCTACAAGGTAAAGGTAAAACCAGAAAAAGAGAGCTATCTGAAATACTTGAGATTATTGAAAATAAGGAATTATATTTTAATAGCGCAGCAAAGATATAATTACAGCTTGCGAAGCTTGCTATTAAAATTTTAAAGATTCCTGTTCCTATTATCTAAAACTTTTTAATTTTTTTGAAATAAATATTTATATTTGTATATATTAAAACAATCACCCCTTGCTTTGCAACGCACTCTTATCTATTAATAATATTTTATATTATAAGCTTAGTCTTTAATTGTATAATTTATATTTAATGAAGATATTGAAAATATATAATAGCCCTCAGAGACTAGATAATCGAGCAAATATTATTATTTGATGATATAGTCCAAACTACTTAGAAATTAGTAGAATAATATAAAGCCTAAGGTAGCAAAATCAATTGGCCATTAAATGTGGTCCGGTATCAATAATGTAACGATGGTCTCACTGTCTCTACAACTTGCTCAGTGAAATTGAATTACGCGTGAAGATGCGCGTTGCCTCCAGGGGGACGGGAAGACCCTATGCAGCTTTACTGTAGTTAGTTATCACATGAATCTAGAACAATTTCGTTTAATAGTGAATAGGTAAGTCGAATGACTAATTGTGGAAACCTTAAAAACAAGATTGGGTTTATATTTACCTAAAATTTAAAAAATATAGGGATAGTTGACTAATTGGCAGTTTGACTGGGGCGGTCGTCTTTAATAGAGTAGCAAAGTACATCCAAATATATCAAATTAAAAAAAAAACTATTTTAATACAGAAAATAGCTTACTTAGAATTATTTGAAAGTAAGAAGAGTTAGCTTCTTAAAATAAATTTTAAATATTAACATGAAATCTTTAAGGTATAGCTAGAAATTGAATGGAGATCAATTAACCAGTGAAGGGTTATGCAGGGCTCAATGGCGATAAGCATGCTTAACTGAAAGACTCAAAAGTCACACAGATACGTAAGTAGGGCATAGTGACCCCTCGCTATAGTATGGGATAGACGGGGATCAATTAATAAAAGTTACGCTAGGGATAAATTTGTTGTCCCTTTGCTTTGAAAAAAGCAATAATAAAATAGGGTGAATTGCAAAAAGAACCAAGATATTGGTCAATTTGCAGCGAAGCTTACCCACAGCAATCTTTTCCTCCTTAGGAGGAAATATTATTTAAAACTTTTTAAGTAAAGAGAAAGGGTTAGAACGTTCAACGACTAGAAAGTGAGTATGCTAACAATAATCTTTCTTGCCTTGCGAAGATGCTTCGCAGGGCAAAGCGCCCTACATCTTACTTAAATAGCATTTATTAAATGTAACAAAAATGACAATGAACTAAATAGTATGAAACCTATTTCAAAAGAACAAGTAATTGGACTAAGTCCAAATAGTAAATTACTTAAAGAATATAAAGATTCTTTATATAAATTATCTGATTTACAATTTGAAGCTTTAATAGGTTTATTATTAGGAGATGCTAGTTTGCAAACTCAAAATAAAGGTAAAACTTATAGGATAAAATTCGAGTGGGGTAATAGTAATAAAGCTTATATAGATCATGTTTATGCTTTATTTAATGAATGGGTATTATCTAAACCTCATAAAAAAACTAGAATAAGTCCTAAAGGTAATACAGTTATAAATTGAGGATTTCAAACAATAAGTCATCAAGTTTTTAACCCTTTATCTGATCTTTTTATTACTGATAATAAAAAAAGTATTAAAAAATCATTAATTAAAGATTATTTAACTGATGTAGGTTTAACTTATTGGTTTATGGATGATGGTGGTAAATTAGATTATAACAAAAACTCTAAAAATAAGAGTATTGTGTTAAATACACAAAGTTTTACAGATTTAGAAGTTTTTAATATGGCTAATGAACTATCAGAAAAATTTAAATTTAATACTGATGTTAGATCAAATAAAGGAAAAAAAATAATAGTAATAAAATCTGAAAGTTATTCATTATTTAGAAGTAAAATAGATGACTATATTATACCAGAAATGGTTAGAAAATTACCATAGTTTTTATATTTAATGATTGTTAAAATTAAAAAGATGATGACATAGTCTGAACCATTTTGTAAAAAATGGAATTTAAGGATAATTTCCCCCTCCCCTTCTTTGTTTTGAAGAAAGGGAAGCAGGATATCCTTAATATTAACATAATTGAACAGGCTGATAGCCTACGAGAGTACACATTGTCTAGGCTGATTGGCACCTCGATGTCGACTCATCCTATCCTCCGGGGGAAGAAGCTTGGAAGGGTTCGGCTGTTCGCCGATTAAAAGGGTACGTGAGTTGGGTTTAATACGACGTGAGTCAGTATGGTCCCTATCTTCTGGAGGGACAATTAGTAAAAAGAGGCAGACCTTCCAGTACGAAAGGATCAATAGGCTGTGTTTCTCTAGTGTACCAATTGTTTGTAATTATTGCCATTTACCTCTTATATTTTTATAATCTTAAGGTTAAAGGTAAATTTAACAATATTTGAATGCATAGTTGGGTAGCCACAAACATAATAGATAAGTGCTGAATGTCTATAAAGCAAGAATCTAACCTCTAGATACTAATAGTTTTATTTTTAAATAAAACAAAATTAAGTTGTAGATTACAACTAGATAGGCTATAAATGTACAATTTGTAAAAATTTTAGTTTAATAGTACTAATTTATAAAAAAACTTTTTGTTAATAGTCATAGCTGCTTATTTATTAGCAGCAATTTTATTTTTTATATTATTTTATGCGTTAGCAACAGATCCTATTTATTTTAGCTTCTTTGTCTGCTGCGAATGCTGCTGCTGTTGCTAACTTATTAAGAGTTACTTTGTAACAAGCAGAACTCCTTTTAGCTTAATTTGAGATATTTTAATAAAATTTAAAAAAATAAATATCGGATCGGTTATTAAAATACTATTTAAATTTAAGATTAAAAGAATAAACTTCTAAGCAATCATATTTTTACTTCTTTAGGTGAAATTATAATATTTTTTTAAATGTTGTATTTATAACTAATAAAATATTCTTTATGATATAAACAATTTGCTATATTTGCAATTTAAATTTTTAATGCTTCATAATAAAACAATGAATAAATTTCAATTTTTTCCTTTTCATTTAGTTGACCCATCTCCTTGGCCTATTTTATTAAGTTTTTCTTTATTAAATTTAACAATAGGAGCTGTTGCTTATATGCATGGATTTTCTTATGGTGGATATATTTTAACATTAGGATTTATATTAACAACATATGGTATGATTTTATGGTTTAGAGATGTAGTTGTAGAAGCTACTTATTTAGGTCATCATACTAAAGAAGTTAAAAATGGTCTAATGATAGGTGTTTTATTATTTATTGTTAGTGAAATTTTTGCTTTCTTATCTGTATTTTGGGCTTTCTTTCATTCAAGTTTATCACCAGCTATTGAAATAGGAGGAACTTGGCCACCTTTAGGTATTACTCCATTAGATCCATTTGCTATACCGTTACTTAATACTTTTTTATTACTTTCTAGTGGAGCATTTATAACATATGGACATCATGCTTTAATAGCTGGAAATAGAAAAGCTGCTATAGATGGAGTAATTTTTACTATTATCTTAGCTATAATTTTCACAGGATTACAATATTTTGAATATTCTGAGGCAGGATTTACTATGTCAGATGGTGTATATGGATCTGCTTTTTATGCTTCTACTGGACTACATGGATTAACTACAATAGTCCCTATTAAATTCAATAATATTAATACATATATGAACAAACCAAAAGAGAAACTTTTAATTAAGATGCCTAATAATAGAAATTTTATAAAAAAATCTGAAACACAATTTACTTCATTACAAAAAGAAATCTATTTAGATTCTGAATTTTTAGAGTGGTTCTCAGGTTTTACTGACGCTGAAGGTAATTTCAATATCACTTTGCAAAAGTTAAAAGAAAATAATTATACTAATGCTATGTTAACTTTTCAAATCGGTTTGCATATTGATGACTTGTCTTTATTAGAATATATAAAGAATAAATTAAATTGTGGTCATATCTCTATTACAACTTCAAGGTGTAATTATTTTGTTAACGATAAAACTTCATTAATACAAGTTATTTTACCTATTTTTAATTTTATAAAATTAAATAGTTCTAAGTATTACCAGTTTCTTATTTTTGAAAAAGCTGTTAATCTTATAAAAGAAAAAAAACATCTATCTCCAGAAGGAAAATTAGAGATGGTAAAATTTTATAAGGAAATGAAAATTTCTAGTTGCAAGCAAGCACCAGCTTCACAATCAAAAGAGATAAATAATATACCGTTAACTATAAATTGGTTAGGAGGATTTACTGATGGAGATAGTACTTTTTCTATATTTAAATATAAACCAAGAATAAGATTTGAAAATCATATTAAAGAATTAAATTTATTCGAAAGAATTAAAGATTTATTTAATATTAGATCTAATTTTATTTTTAATAAACCCAGATTAAATAGACCAAATTCAAATGCAACAGTTAGTTTGGATATTACAAATATACAAATTTTAAAAAATAAAATTGTACCTATTTTTTCTAAATCTGGCATATTGAAAAGTAAAAAATTAAAGGATTTTAACGATTGGTCTATTATTGTAGATATTTATTATTATGGTTACCACTTAATACCGGAAGGTAAAGCTTTAATTACAGAGATTAAAAACCAATGGAATAATTTTAGACTTTCTACTTCCTTTGTTAATAAAAAGAACAATTTAACTATTTCTTCAACTAGCTTAACTTTTGATGAAAAATTAAAAAATCTATTTTTAATACCATCTCCTTATGAAATTAAAAATGGTATTAGATTTATTAGAGGAACTAATAATTTTGTATCTGAAAGTTTAAAAATTATTGCTTTTGATAATTTTAATAATAAATCTATTTATTCCAGTATTACTGAATGTAGTAATGCTTTGAATATTGATAGATCAAAAATTAAAAATTGCATATTAACTGGTGAAGTTTATAAAAATTATAAGTTTATATTGGCCCAAGGTGAATAGGGCTTATTTTTGCTATTTATTATTATTTCTTCTTGCTGCACCAAGAAACCAGCAAAAATTTGTTTTTTTTTATCTTTTTTAAGCATATATTTAAATATATTATTAAATTTAATAGAAAATAGGGTTAATTACAAGAAGGTCCTTAAATTCAATCACTCATCTAGTTATTTATTAAAAGAGGGATAATTATAGTTTAAGGATAATTTGTAGCCAATCATATATAAATATATAAATAAAGAATATATGAAGGTTCAACGACTAGCAGGTGAGTACTATATTTACAATAAACCTGCCACGAAATCCCTACAATATTATATATTTAATATTGATGACATAGTCTGAACTTATCTGTAAAGATAAGAAGTAATGAATAAAGAATCATTACGATAACACAATTGTACATGTAATAGTAGGTACTATTTTTATTGGAGTATCTTTAATAAGATTAATTAATTATCAATTAACTACAAAACATCATAATGGATTTGAATCTAGTATACTATATTGGCATTTTGTAGATGTGGTATGGTTATTTTTATTTGTGGCTGTATATTTTTGGGGTAATACCTAATATTTAAATATACTATCATTATTTTTTATTGTTTTTTCTGCAATTAACTGAAAATGATAGGTAAAATTTCTAAGATACAAATATTAAAAATATTTCACCCTTGCTCCGCAACTGATATTTTTCTAACTTTTGTATTAAAATACTAGCTGTAATTACTGCAGCTTGCTAGCTTTACTGCTTCTAATTACAAAATTACTAGGACTGCTGCGAATGCTGCTGCAATACAAAATAAATAAAAAAGAGCCTTTAATTTAATGGTAGAATGGTTTCTTGATGAGGAACTTATAGGAGTTCAAATCTTCTAGGGCTTATTTATACTAGCTGCTGCAAATCATTTGCTAACTTATAAGTTAGCAAATTTATTTTTTAATTTCTATCCTAACTGGTCCCTTTATTTATTAATTTACTTTTTCATTATTTAGGTTATCTGCTTTGCAGGTGAGAATTGCAGCATTCTTGCTTTGTTCTGCAGCGTTCTAGTTACTTTGTAACAAGGACAGCCGTAATTACTGCTGTTACTACTGCTTATAATGGAGCAAACTGAGCTGCTTTTAGTTATTAGAAATGTACAGGATTATTGCTAATACAAAGGAGCAAAACTTGTTTATACACAGAAAAAACTAACTAGTTGCTGTATTTACAGCTATTACAAAATAACAAGCAAGTTAGAAAACTTTAAAGTTTCTATTTTTATTTCTTAAAAATAGATTAAATAAATAGATTATTTATAATAATAATTTTTAGGTCTTTAGGTTTCTATAATAAAGCCAATTTATTACCTGTTCTTTTGTTCCTTTGTTAAACTTTTAATTTAATTAAATCTGCCTCTAATTACTATTTACTATTTACTATTTATTATTTACTAATAAGGTATTTATTATAATAAATTTGCAGCTTGCTTGCTTCTAAGCAGGAGAGCTATCGGCTAATTAAAAAAAATCTAGTTAAATATATACAAATTTTATTTATTAATATTAAAAGAATTTAATTTAAATTATTGCAAGGATAACATTTAACATTAGAACAAATAAATATAAGTTATAAATTAAAAAATTAAATATAAAGATGAGATTATTAAAAACTCATGTATTACTTAGATTTGTAAATTCTTATTTAGTAGATTCTCCACAACCAGCTAATATTAGTTATATGTGAAATTTTGGATCTTTACTAGCAGTTTGTTTAATTATACAAATTCTAACTGGAGCCTTTTTAGCTATGCATTATACACCAAATGTAGATTTTGCTTTTAATAGTGTAGAACATATTATGAGAGATGTTAATAATGGATGGATAATAAGATATACACATGCCAATGTCGCATCTTTCTTTTTTATTTTTGTATATATGCATATAGGTAGAGGATTATATTATAGTTCATATAAATCTCCAAGAGTATTAGTATGGTCTATTGGAGTAATAATATTAATATTAATGATGGCTATTGCTTTCTTGGGTTACGAGGATAGCCCAACATGGTTTAATAATAATAATTTAATTTTAAATTCAATGATTCCTTCTAAAATAATAAATAATTTTATTAAAGATAAAAATATAAAACCAGTATTTACATTTGAAAATTTAGAAAAACAAGAAACTAGAGAAAAAATATGTAAAGAAATAAAACACATTAGTGGTATTTATATGATTCTAAATAAAATTACTTTAGATTATTATATAGGTTCAGCTTCAACTAATAGAATATATAGTAGATTTACGAGTCATATGATATATTTTACTGGAAGTAAAATAGTAAAATTAGCTATTAAAAAATATAATTTATCTAATTTTGCTTTCTTAGTATTAGAAATATTTCCAGATATTGTTACTCAAAAGAATAATAAACAATTATTAGATTTAGAAGATTTCTATTTAAAATCTTTATTACCTAACTATAATATTTTAACAGAAGCTGGTAATAGTTTTGGTTATAAACATACTGAAATAACTAGAATCAATATGAAAGCAAAATATAGTTTAGAAAGAAGATTAAAAATAGGTGCTCTAAATAGAGGTAAAACTCTATCAAAAGCAACTGTTGAAAAATTGAGAATAGTTGCTTTAACTAGAAAATCTTATACTTATTCAGAACAGGGAAAATTAAATTTAAAAAAGAAATCTAAATCTTTATTAGTTTTTAATTTAAATGGAACTCTTTATAGTGAATATAGTAGTATAACAGAGGCTGCTATAAATTTGAAATGCAGTTTAAAAACAATAAATAGATGTTTAAAAACTGAAAAAAAAATATTAAAGAGACAATGAATATTAAAATTAAATAATTAACAATATTAAATCATAGTCCCACGAGTTTATAAGGCTATGCAACTTCTAGAAGAAAATAGACTATAAAGTGGAATAGTTCGACAGAATTATTGACTTAAATTTATTTAAGTTGGCAATATTAGTGAAAACGATCAAAGGAACTTGGCCTAGCGCAATTCAGAGATCGTCGGTTATCTAGATGATCGCGACAGACTGGGTCACTAATGGGTGCCTGAAATGGTGCTTAATGTACAGTCGAAACTTTTAACTTATTTATTTTAGTTAATAGAATATACGAATTCAAAGTTATTCTATCATTTTATTTATTTTTGTTAGTGACCTTGGGCAATAAGCTTAAGACTCTAGCTAATAAAATGAAAGTATGTATGTTTTACCATATGGTCAGATGTCTTTATGGGGTAGTTTATTTTGCCCTAAATGGTTTCAGTTTTTGGATTTAGAATCCAACGGATTATTTTATTGCAGTACAGTTTTACCATTTATTTCACCTAAAACCAAATCTAATAATAGAATAGGACCACATAATTACGATATTATTTGTATTTTAATGGGTTCTTTATTAGGAGATGCTTTTGCGGAACAACATGGAAATGGAACAAGAATTTGTTTTCAACAAGAACATTTAAATTCTCATTATTTAATATGGTTTCATAGTTTTTTAAATAAATTTGGTTATTGTAGTGAAACAACACCTACACTTACAACAAGAATAGGTAAAGGAGGTAAATTAAGATATGTCTCTAGATTTAAAACTTATACATTTACAAGTTTTAATTGGATACATACAGCTTTTTATAATGAAAATAAAAAAATAGTACCTTATAATATTGAAGAATATTTAAGTCCTTTAGCACTATCTGTTTGGATTATGGATGATGGAGGAAGAGTATCCTCTGGTTTAAAAATAGATACTAATAATTTTTCATTTAATGAAGTAGAATTTTTAGCTAATATTTTGAGAAAAAAATATAATTTAAAAACATCAATTATAAAAACTGGTGCATTAAATCAATATAATATCTATATTTCTAAATCATCAATGAATGACTTAGTAGAAATTATTAGACCATATCTTCATACTTCAATGTATTATAAATTAAACGGCTATATTTAAAAACTTTAATTATAGTTTTCTTTCTAGTAATTCTGCAATATATGTATAAAAAGAATTATGTTTTAAGATTGAAAGCAATACCAATGAAAACGGTTAAAGATGCGCATTGCTAGTTTCTAGACCGTCGGTTTTACATAAAATCGCGACAGACTGGGTCATTGGTGGGTGCCTGAAATGGTGCTTAATGTACAGTCGGGGTCTTTATAATATAATTTATATTATTACAAGGCTTTCTAAGGATATTATTATCAATCTATGATCTTATCGTAGATTTAGAAAGTACATAATTTATCTGTTTCTGGATTAAACAAAAGATAAATTTAAGATTTGGCTACTGTTATTACTAATCTTTTATCTGCTATACCAGTTTTCGGTCAAGATATAGTTGAGTTAAAAAATGTCACAGAAATTTTTAGTTCTTATCCTCTAAAGAATGAGATTACAATTACAACATTGTTGCCTACTATAGGTACAGTTAGTAATCATGCTTTAAAAAAAGGGAAAAAAATAAGAATAGATAAGAAAGAATATTTATCTATACCTTATCAATTTTTAGCTTTTTTAGCAGGTTTTATAGATGGAGATGGGTATTTTCAAATTACTAAAACAACAAAAGGATTTATAACTATTAAATTGAAAATTGTTCTACAATTAGAGGATCTTTCTACTTTAGAGTATATTCAATCTATATTAAAATTAGGTAAATTAAATATATATAGAGATTATAAAAATCCAATTTGTAGTTTAACAATTAATAAAACAGATTTACAAGAAATCATTTTTCCATTATTTTTACATCATGGTATATTCTTTTTAATTGAAGCTAGAAGAACTCAATTTGATTTAGCTATGTTTATACTTAAAAATGATATTAAAATTTTCGATAAAATTAACTTCAATACGTTATCTCTTCCTAATATTACAGAGGTAGGTTGCTGCGCTAGTGGTATAATGCAAGGAAATAAAAAATTTTCAAATATACCTACAATTTTTGTATTACCTAAAACAGCTTTAGATTACGTTAAGTTACCTTTTTTTAATAATTGGTTAATTGGATTTACAACAGCAGAAGGTTCTTTCTTTATTAAAAATAATAAGGATGGATGCTTCCAATTAAAACAAAAAATTCATGTTCAATTATTTGAAGCTTTTAAATTAATATTTAATAGTAATAAAAAAATTATTACAGAACAAGATAAATTTAATCAATTTTCGGTTAGTTCTAAAAATGATATACAATCAGTGATTAATTTTTTTTCATTTTCAGGTTTCCATCCTTTAATAGGTTTAAAATATATTCAATATTTAAAATGGATCTCTAATTTAAAAAACAGTTATAGATACAGTAATCTTAAATTTCCTCAGTAATATTTAAAGTTTGTTTATATTTGTCCTATTAGTCTATTAATTACGAAAATAATATGAGACTTGTTGTTTAATTTATTCTTCCGCTTATCTATCTTACACTTTCCTGCTTTCTTATTCTAATTAGAATAAGAAGAAAGCCATCTGTAAAGCTGCTGCTTTATTTCGGTAACTAGCTAATTTCTATTAGTAATTAAAAGTTATAAATTGCAGCTGGCTTCGCATAGCTAGTCCATTGGATGAGGATTTATAGAATATTCTTATAAAATTTTGTGACATTGGCTCCTTAAAACAGTAATGTTTTATTGGCAAACGGGAAAAATTGCAAAAATATCTTAATTAAATTAATTAAACTTCCCTATTAAGACAATTTGCAGCGAAGCTTGATTCAGTATAATGTTTAAATAATAATAAACAATAGATCAAGAGCGTTCAACGACTAATGAGTGAGTTATACAAACAATAAGCTCAACACGATAATCCCGCAACCATCTTTTTAATTATAATTTGGTTGAATACATAGTCTAAACATTGTCGTGAGGCAATGAAGATATAATTAAATATTATATCATTAATAAAATTGTAATATGGGGTGGTTTTTCAGTTTCTAATGCTACTTTAAATAGATTCTTCTCATTACATTATCTGCTACCCTTTTTATTAGCAGCTTTAGCAGTTGCACATTTAATAGCTATACATGAACATGGATCTAATAACCCTAATGGTGTTACTTCTAGTGGGGACAGATATGCTTTCCATCCTTATTTTGTTTTTAAAGATTTAATAACAATTTTTGCTTTCTTTTTAGTATTATCTATTTTAGTTTTCTTTTATCCTAATTTATTAGGACATTCTGATAATTATATACCAGCTGATCCTATGGTAACTCCACCATCTATTGTACCTGAATGGTATGTTAACAGATGCCATGCATTAGAATAATCTTATGAATAATAAACTTCACTATATGCTGGAAACTCCTAAAGCTTAATCTACTTTAAAATAAATAAAGTTATAATGATTTAAGATATTACAATGGACAATCAGCAGGAAACCAAAGATTATATATTTAAATAATTGAGTAGGATCCTCAGAGACTACACGTGAAGCTCCTTATTTTTTTGCATTAGCAAATTTGAACCAATTAAATTAAGAAAAAATAAGGATGAAGATATAGTCCAGCCATTATTGAAAGATAATGGGTATTATATAAATATATTAATGTGATCTGATAACTTCCACAAGTTTAGTATGTTCACAAAATTTATCAACTATAATTACAAAAAGACTATCAAAATTTGAAAGATCCAAATTAACTATTGAAAATCCTTTAAATGAAATTATTATAGGATTATTATTAGGAGATGGACATATTCAAAAAAGGTCTTTAACAGGTAATTCTAGATTTATGTATGGTCAAAATAGTTTAAGAATACAATATATTAACTATTTTAACCACGTATTAGAATTATTTAAACCTTATTTATCTAAAGATTTTAAACTTAAAACAAAATCATTTGTAGATAAGAGAAATAATAATAATTATAGTTCCGTTAATTTTGCTACATTATCATTGCCATGTTTTAACTATTACAAAAATCTGTTTTATAATTCAGATGGTTTGAAAATAGTCCCTTCAAATATACAAGATTTATTTACTCCTAGAAGTTTAGCTTATTGGATTATGGATGATGGTTCTATTCAAAATAAAGGTTTACATTTAAATACTTATGGTTTTACCAACCAAGATGTTTTAAAATTAAAAAATATTTTAGAAAATATGTTTGGAGAAAATACCTTGAAATGTACAATACATAAACATAAAAAAGGAGAAAGAATTTATATATGGGGAGAAAATATGGATGTGATAAGACACAATATATCTAAGTTTATGCATAAAAATATGCTTTACAAAATAAACTCTGATAATTTAAAATAATATAAATTTATATAACTGATCTTTTACCATACTATGCTATTTTAAGATCTATACCAAATAAATTATTAGGAGTTTTAGCTATGTTTGGTTCTCTATTAATTTTATTAATATTACCTATTACAGATCTATCTAGAATTAGAGGTAGTCAATTTAGACCTGCTATGAAATTAGCATTCTGGTTTTTTGTAGTAGATTTTTTTATTTTAATGTGGATAGGTTCTCAACATCCTAATACTCCTTATGTTGAAATAGGTCAAATATCAACTGCATTTTATTTTGCTTGGTTCTTAATAATAGTACCAGTAATAGGTTTAATAGAAAATACTTTAATAGATATTGCTACTAAATTAAAAAAATTATAACCCAACTCCCCCCCCCCCCCCCCAAAAAAAAAATAATAAAAAAAAGAGATTTTTTTTAAAAAAAAAAAAGAGAGAAAAAAAAAAAATTTTTTAGAAAAAACAAAAAAAACCAAAAAACAATTTAAA